>Ga0187219_1000013_pt1 | contig 64985 bp, 50 predicted proteins | sample 13SPOviralmetaG_FD_130162 | JGI IMG/M metagenome (GOLD analysis project Ga0187219, IMG submission 130162) | Marine viral communities from the oligotrophic San Pedro Time Series (SPOT) site, San Pedro Channel, CA, USA - 13 SPOT_SRF_2010-07-21... | ecosystem: Environmental > Aquatic > Marine >... | reverse complement strand
GGCCTTTCGATTAAAGGACCTAAGTGTTGTACATTATTTACAGTAAGTCTATGATAGGTTTTGTGTTTATAATTACCTAAATACCCTGTATCCATATAGATAAATTTACGTCCAGTATCTAAGCAATGCTGTATTGCTTGCTGACAATTAGTAGATAATCCTCTTATTAATAAAGGAGTTGTAGATTCTTTTTCTCTATCCCATGTTGAAATTTTGCCACCAGAGCCTTGAACAAAATTTTCAAGCAACGGATCATATTTCATTCCTTTTGACTCGTAAGGAGCATCGCTTTCTATTGATACAACTCTAATAGGTTTCATATCTATTCCTTTATAAAACTGTTCGTCTGGGTCTACTAACTTTTTAAGACTTTTTTTTAGATGATCTTTTGTTTCGTCTGCAATAGATAAATCATCTATAGTTTTTATTCTTTCTATTTCTTTAATATATCTATTTTTTTCAATATTAATTTTATCCTGTAATACAATTCTTTCAACCTTGTAATATTCGTTAGCATACTCACAATCTCTGTATGCTGGAAACCAAGGACCGCCTTCTGTATAATGCAACGCTGTAGGATGTCCATTATCGGGCTCTTTGTACCAACCTACTAGCCAATTCCACGAATGGCTAATTTTTCCAATCTCGCTATCATCCAACCAACTAAATCTGTGTAGGTATGCACCTGTAGTATCTTTATCGTTAACAACACCAATGGTAAGTTTTTTGTTACTAGGGTGTCCACAGTTTATGAGCATCATACTTGACCAATTTTTACGTGGATAGTTAGTCTGTTGCTTACCATCCATTTTTGTTCCTTCTTTAGGAGTGTAGTCGTGTTGCGCACACATTACTGCATATTTGTTATTACGCTGGTTAAACAATCGTTTTATATCTTTTAAAAATACAAAGTCACAGTCAACAAATAATGCCCATCCTTTATATCCATTTAAATGCGGAATAAGGAATCTTGTAAATGTAAATTCAGTAGAAGCTAATTTATCTTCTTCTCTCCAGTAATCGCCATTTGCACGTAACTGTTTCTGTTTTAACGGTATAACTTTAACAGGTATAGTTGACAATGCTTCTATGCTTTTTTTGCACACTTGATAGGCAATATCTTCTCTACTGTCCCAACCTACATATACTCTTAACTGTTCAGTCTCGTCTTTCAATATCTTCCTCCACACATTCTTGACCCCATTGTATTTCTAAAATGTGGGCGTTTTCTTTTTTAAAATTTGATGCTTTATGCCAAACTTCTTTTCCTATTTCATACGGCAGCCGGTGAGGCTCTAACTGCACCGAAGAAAGAATACCATTCCATTCGGTTGTCATGTCTACAATTCCTTCTAGTACAATCCATTGTTCAGATCGTTTAAAATGTTTTTGATCACTTAATGACTTGCCTGGGTAAATTACAAGTTCTTTAACTTTATAGCCTTGTGCAGGTTTATGATCTAACACACGCCAGTACCCCCAGTCACGTTCTGTCTTTTGTGTTTTCCATTCGTCTAGTATCCAACTACTACTGTTGGCTTTGTTCTCACCGCCTATACCAAATGCAAATTCAACTTGAGGATGATCGCCATACGTAGTATATTCAGGTGTTGTAGTATTTGTTCTATCGCCACCGTTTGCAAAAATAATTTTGCCTGTGTTAGTTGACATGGTGTGGAATATTGCTTGACACGCACTGTTGTCACTATCATCAAATCCAATAACTTTATCTACAACACTAAGTTCTTTAATAATTGAGAAACGTTCTTTAAATGTCATAAAAGGCCTACCCTTTTTACGAGTAAGCCATTCGTCACTATTAATACCTACTATAAGGTAATCACCTAATTTTTTTGCTGCTTTAAAATATTCTATGTGTCCTGAGTGTATAGGATCAAAGCCGCCTGTTACTAATACTACTTTTTGCATACTGGTATTTATGTACGTAGTTAATCACTACCATCCAAAAATGTAATCTTTTCTTACATTTGTTATTTCTTTAGCGCCTAATTCTTTTAAAAAATTACCTGCACAGTATTCAGTGTCCTTGTGTTGTTCACACACAATAATAGGTTTATATTTGGTAATAGTTTCTACAGCACCCTGAATAACTTGCAGTTCGTGTCTTTCACAATCAATTTTTAGTAATCCAAATTTAGGCAAATCTAAGTTATCCATGCGTTTAATATCAATTGAACCTGTACCAACTTCGCTTACAAAGCTATTTCCAGTATTAACACTATCAAAAATCATTTGTACTTTGCTATCAATATTACCTAGCGCATATCGGTGTACGTCAACAGGTAATCCATATACATTGCGCTCTAAACAACTATACACTTGTTTAAGAGGTTCAAATGCTATTACACGTTTAAACTTTTCAGTGAGTGGTTTTGCCCATAACCCAACATTAGCACCAACATCAATAGCAATATCAAAATCTGTAACATACTTGTATGCTTCGTCTCTAACATCGTCTTGATATTCTGGAGGCCCGCCATTCCGTATACGTTTTGTGATTAACCTTTCAAAATGATTGTCACTATCAGGCAAAAAATAATTATATACTTGTTTCATTTTTTAATAACACTATATACTTTTTAACGTATACAGGTCCTCCCTTTTTAACTTTGTTCCAACCTTCTGTTATATTTTTAGAAATAATTTTCCAGTTAGGACATAGTGATGTTATTTTATTTTCCCACCATTCAGGCTCTTCAATTATTAAATGTGCATTGCGTCCATCGCTTAGTGATTTTTTTGCTGGATGGCATGCAATTAAATGGTATTGGTATTTTGTACCTCGTTGAAATAAATCTATTATTGTACTGTCAATTAAATTTGGTTCTACATGCTCAAGTACATCACTTGAATAAACTAAGTCAATTTGTTTAGGTAATTCTATTGGAAATGTTACGGGGTCATATGTATACAAATTTATATTAGGATATGATTCTTTTATAGCATTACTAGTATTACCTTTGCCTGCGCCAAAGTCTAACATACTAGTCACTTCGTTTGTCTCAAATAATGTTGATACAAGTTTTGGAATGCCTGATGCTCTTCCAAAGGATTTAATATTATGTAATTTTTTTAATTCTTCTAAGTATTCTTTACTGTGTGCCATTATAAACTTGCGTCCTCCATGCCAGCAACTCTGAGCTTTACAACATTAGTTATCTGCCATTGCTTCTGGTCAAGGGCTTTTAGCACGCCTAACCATTTGTTGCGCATGAGTGCAAACTCGTTAATAATCTTTTCGTAATCAACAACGTCTGCCTCACCGTCTACGTATTTTTCAACGTCACGGCTTGACAGAGCTCGTTGATAGTTTTCAAGATACTTCTTAAAAAATGAGCTACGCAGTCTACGTAGCTCAATATTTAGATAGTTGAGTATAGCTTCTATCTCTTGTAATTGGTTAAAGCGATGCTCTACGATACCCGGCATTTCTGCTGCCGCCCGTTCAACATTACCTTTCAGTTTACATTCGTTACGAGCTTGTAGCAACTCGTTTTCAAAGTATTGTATTGCTGAGGGGATTTTTGAAATATCTCTAGAAACTTCACTATACCAACCCATCAATTAATCCCATTCATCTTCTTCGTCGTCATATGTTTCATAATCTTCAACGTCTAAGTAATAGTTAATTGCTTGATCTAAATGTGCTTCTGTACCAAGACACTCAGTAAGTGTTTCATCACTTACTCCATAATCTGCTAACAAATCAACATATTTTTCAGCAGCCATGTCTATATGTTTTTTGTCTAGAAACTCTTTCATTGTAGACCATACGTCAGAAATTATACTTTCATCCATTTGTTTAGTTACTCCTCGATCATAACTTCGTCATCAATGTCGATAACTTCGTCAGCGGTATTTACCACAGGCGTAGTTTTTTCAGCATATTCCGACATAATTAAATCGAGTTTATCGCCTTGCATCCATGCTTTACGATAGTCAAGATGTTCTTCACCAGTTAAGTCAACATACTTGAGTCTATTGCCTTGTTTTACTAACAAACCTTTTTTCTCAAATAATTCAATAAGACCACTGTAAGGATTCATACCTGTTTCATATGGAATCTTTACTTGTACACCTTCGAACGGTTTAGCATAACGAGTTTTCATTACTTTACAACCTGCTCTAATACCACGTACTTCTGAAATCTTATTACCAGCTTCGTCTTCTTTAAGTTTCATTTTCTTCATTGCAACAACAATTGATGATGCATAAACAAAGCCTTGTCCACCACTAATCTTGTCATCTGGATCAAACATATCTTGTGATGCATATGTATGGTTAGTACATACTAGACCTACATTAAGTGAACCAATCATGTTAACTGTGTTACGAACAAGTGCGGTCAATTGCTTAGGCTTACGACCCATATCACCTTTCATATCACCCTTACTAAACTGATCTACGTCTGTAGGTGTTAGTAACATACCCAAACTATCAACTACAAACAATACTTTAGGACGGTCTTCTGCATCCATTGCCTTGTAGTCTGCTACAAATGTTGATATAGTTTTTGCTACATCATCAATCATACTCATGTTTAGTTTAAGTAGTTTGTCTTCTGATGTGTCTACATCTAATGCTTGTAGCCACGATTCATCAAGTGCGTTCTCTGAGTCAATTAGTACTACAAAGATGCCTTGATCTTGTGCGTGTTTTACAATATTACCTGAGCAGAAATAACTCTTACCTGCTCCTGATTCGCCTGCAAACACAGTAACCTTACCAAGCGGAACGCCTTTGTGAAAGTCGCCGCTAATAAGATAGTTAAGTGCATATGAGCCTGTTGAGATCCAATCAGTAGGATCATTGAAGCCGCTACTCATGCCTGAGATACTTTTAGTCAAGTCCTTACGGAACTTACTGACATCAAATGATTTAGCCATAGTGTCTCCTTGTTAAGCCAAAGTGTAGGGGATTTCTCCCCTACATAATTTTATTACTGAGATTGTCTTGCACGAATCATTGCAAGAATGTCATTTGCATCACCTGTTGTAGCTTCTGCTGCTGGTGCTGCTGCTGGTGCTGCTGCCGGAGCAGGTTCTTGCCAACCTGTATCAGTTGTAGTTTCTGCTACTGGTGCAGCTGGAGCAGGAGTAGGTGTTGCTGCTGGAGCACTTTGACTTACCGCAGTTGCTTGTGGACTTGCTGTTACGTTAGGATCGCCTGTACGTGCTTGCATGCCTGCTGGACGGAAGTACTGTGACCAACGATCTGCATCGTATGCTTCACCGTCAACTGACGCTTCAAACATTTCCTGCATCACTTTTACTTCAATCTCACCTGGCTTTTTAGGTAAGAAGTCATTTAGATTAAACAAGCCGTGTGTATTAACAGCATTCATTTCAACATCACCTAATGGACGCTCTCTACGTGCCCAATTACTTGCGCCGTAATCTGCGTATCCGCCCTTAGTACCTTTTGACAAACGGAAGTCTACACCAGCAGTATAATCTGTTGGCAATTCTTCCATGTCTGGATCCAGAAGCGCCTGCATAATGATCTGGAAGATTTGTGGACCAATAATAAAGCGTCTGATTGGATTCTCAGGTGCTTCGTCATCAGTTAGTGGATTGTCAGTTACAAACCCTTGGAATACGTATGAACGCTTTTTCCAATATTTACGACCCATATCTTCTAGTGAAGGGTCCTTAAACCAGCCACGTACTTCTTGTAGAATCGAACAGCCATCGCCATACATTTCCATACAAGGTACTTGTACTTGTACAGGCTTACTACCTGTATCACCTTTAATACCTGCAAATGGAAGTTTGATCATCAAACGCTCTACCCAGAAAAATGTGTTATCTGGGTTTCCGTCTGGAAGGAATCGTAGTGTTGCACTACTACCTTCTGTCATATTCCAAAATGGGTAAATTGGGTTTGGACCTTGTGGTCCTCGATTGCCGCCTTGGCCGGCTTCTTGTTCTTTGAGCTTCGCTCGGATTTCTGCTAATGTTGCCATAGTTATGCCTCCTTGTAAAATTGCCTATGTGCTTGTGCCTTATTTGTCTGTAGCACTATATATACTATACATGCTACAAACGGTTTTGTCAAGTGTTTTTTTTAATTAAATTCCTGCTAACGCAAAAATGTCGTTTTGTTCGTTGTTCATACGTTCGTGCTGTACAAATGTACTGTGAACTTTTTCAATAAACGCATGAGCAGGTCGAACATACTCATCCCCATAGTCTTTTTCAACCATTGTTAGTATAGCTGTTTCGCCTTTGGGGAATGATCCGGTTTCTCTATCATAATATGATAGGATAAATTCGCCTAGTGGTGTTTTTGGCTTTTCAGCAGCCATCTGCTGTTGAGGTGCTGCATCTTGTTGTGGCGGACATTCGTCCATCTCTGCATTACAGTTGCAGCCTTCACAATCTGGTGGACAATCGCAATCTTCTGCTTTAGTATCACTTCCGCAACACTTGTCAGAGCAGTGTGTGTCTCTTTCTGCTTCGTTTGCTTCACTGAACTGACCCATAAGTCCTTCCATTGTATCTTCTAGTTCTATGTCTTCTTTAGTTTTTTTATTTTTTTCTGCTTTGCTATACTTGTCTTTTAGTGCGCCTAGTTCTTGTTGACTTGCGCCATCGCGGCCTGCTTGTGCTGCTTTGACCATGTATTCTTTACCGTGCTTCTTAACACCAGTATGGTACTGTAAACCTGACTCATCTACCGACTTGTCTTTTTTCGCCCGTTCCTTTGCCTCTGCATCTGCTTTTGCATTGCCTGCTTTTTTCATTGCTTCAATGCCGTTGCTTGCTTCGTCAATTAAATCTTCTGGGCCTAATTCTTGTGCTTTTGTTGCTTCACTTACTAGTTTGTAAATGTACGGAAATACGTCTGATAGTTCTTCATTAAATAATTTAATAGTTAATTGATCGGTCCAGTTTTCTGCAACGTCTGCAGGAACTTCTTCCATTACTACTGATTCAAAGTTTGCGATTGCCTCTGCGTAATGTGCAGGTTTTTGAAGAGACTCAATTGTTTTCTTTACGTCTTTCATACGACCTTTTACAGCATCCATATACGGTTCTAGCCCTTCTGCCATTACAGCTGATCGTCCCATATATGTTTTAAACTTACGTAACTTTGCCATTTCTTCTGATAAACCAGTTATATGTTTGCCAAAATCGTCATATGCATTACCACCTTCAGCAACATGTCTAGCCATTGCTCTTGCTGCACTTAGATGTTTAAATGGATATTTAAATCTTTCTCCATCAGCACTTTCAATATATATAGAACTAATTTGCTTTGTTCTTCCAGTTGCTGATTCTTGGTTAATAGGAGCATTATGCTTAATTACTAAACGTGCTCCGTCTACATTTTGATAACTAGTTCTACTAGTACCATATAACTTTGATTCGGTCATTTGATCTTCTCCGGCATTTTTGGCTAGAAACTTATAATCTCTTTTTTGTAAATTACTTTTAGTAATATCACGAGTGTCAAAATTTAGTAAACGTTTTTTTGCAAACTGTCTTAGTTCTCTTAAAAAGTTATACCAGTCACTCAGTTCTTCTTCATTCTCTCCAGCAAGTATATCAGCACCGTGCATGACTACAAGGCCGTCTTCAGCATTTAAACTAAGACTTACTTTGCCCTTGCTTTTATAGTCAAACTCTATAAAACGTGCTTCGCTAGGATTATTAGTAATCATGCCTTCTTCAGTGCCAATAGTGACACTAGGAAAACGTCCTCTAATCTTTGCAAATAATTCTTCACTTATTTTATTTAGGTTCTGCATAATGTATTTATCAATAGTTCGTACTAATGAAGATTGGCATTGGTGGATCGTAATCTTCTATTTCCTCAGCTTGAGTAAATGAATTATATATTCTCGGATCCCAATCTTTAAGTACTGCCATCATCCTTATTGCTAATAATGTTGCACTAATAAGATCGTCTGTTTGTCCTAATTTTGCTTGATAACTAGATCCTGTTGCAACATAATTTTTTAATTCTGATATAAAAGGTTTACTGTGTACAACCATTTTATCATTTTCTATCATAGTTTTTAGTCTACTACAGGCAGTAATTTTAGTGCCGTGAGTAGTGTTAAAGCCTTTACGGAATTTACGTACATGTCCTTTGCGGATAGGTTCACTGACAAATAGTCCTGGAATATTTTCTTCACCAAAGTCGTTTATAACGATTAGTGCAGCCTCGCCTATGCCATTGTTCTCCACGCTCCAGTAAATTCCGTTTGCATTACTAGTTTCTTGAACAAGGTAATTACATATGTCTGATAACACACGTATCTGTCCAGGTATAGCAGTAGTGTTATGTTGCCATTCTGCAACTTGTTCATAACTAGGTAATTCAAATACTTGTATAGCAGCGTTATCGCCGCCGGTGCCCATTGACGGATCGAGTGCTACTGCATATGTAAATTCTGGACTAGGTTTTTTATACCAACGTGTTTGCCCCATATTCACAAGCGGTTTATTACCTTCCATTACTGCAAGTTTAATACTATTAATTAGTGTCTCGTCAAAAACTAAGAATTCACAACCGTACTCACGTCTGAACTTTTCTTCACCGATTCGCCCTAGCTCTTCTTCTTTCCATTTTTCGTCTCTATCTGGATGTTCCCACCAATCAGACCGGAAGCTATGAAACCCATTACGACCTACCTCTTGCTCATTACCATGTTCGTCAAACTTATCTTCTGCTTGTTTCCAAATAGTAGCAAACGTATCTTCGTCTGAGTTTGGTGTGCTAGTAATAATAGCTCTACCACCTGTTGCTAGTGTAGGTGATATCGATGTCCAAAATTCTTCTGCAATGTTAGGCATAACAAATGCAAACTCGTCACAGTATAGTAATGAAATTGACATACCACGTCCTGTGTTGCCTGTTGTTGTTTGACTAACTATTCGACTTCCATTTTCAAACTCAATCGAACCTTTGTTGTATGAGGTAACACCTGCTCTAATATGATCAGGACAACTTTCATAAACAAATCGTATACGAGACATAATTTCTTGAGCACCTGTATACTTGTGCGCTGCAATTAGCACAGTTTGATCAGGTACAAACATAGCATACCATGCTAGATATATACTAGCACATGTAGTTTTGCCTGTTTGTCTAGGCATCATATTAATGTTAAAGCGATAGCTATGATAACTTGACATTAGTCCAAGCTGATATTCAAATGGTTTGTATAATAACTTACCTTTTACAGGATGTTGGATATAAGCAAAGTGTTCTGCAAAATACAAATAGCCCGTGTCTGGATCCATACAGGCTTGTAAATCCTGTATTTGAGCTTCAGTAAATGTTTCTTTTTTATTCGCCTTTTTAATTAAGACGCCATCTAAACTTGTTGACATAGTGTATTTACTCAAAAGAATAGCGCCCTTAGGCGCTATTGAGTACTCTGGGGGGTTTAATCACACTTGCATGAACCTGGTTCGCCACGCTTCTTACCAGCAACTTTTGTACAGCCTTTCCAACACTTGTCGTAAATCGCACTGTTACCATGTTTTTTGCCTTCTGGTAAATTTGCTAATTCTTTCTTTTCGGAAGCAGTTAACATTGCATTACCGCACTCGTTACATGTTCCTTCTTTCATTTCATTTAAAGCATCCCATAATCTTGCTTTAATTCCATCTTCAAGCGCCATTGGATTATCTCCGTCTGCTGCTTTTTTGTAGGCTTTCTTTTCGCGGTTTAAGCCACCTGACAAATCTTTTGTCATTGTTTGTGTATCTGCATACTCTTCGTCTGGCTCGTTTGCGTAATCTTCTAATGCTTCTTCTTCTGATTCTGCTCTGTTTACAATACTGGAAAAGTTTTCCATATCTGTACGCATATCATTTGCGCCTTTTAATGGCATTGGAGGCATCTCAGGCATATCGTCTGGGCCTACACTATGTGCATGTTCTGCACCTGCTGCACCTTTGACAATATCTAATAGTCTTCCAACTTCATCTGCACTATCTGCATTCATTGAAATATTCATAGAAGCCATTTCTTTAAGTTCTTTTTTTTGTGAATCAATAGTATCAATTGATTCTAATAATTTTTTCATGTCCATAGTTAGCTCCCTACAACACTTTTAGTGTTTTCTGTTTCAGTGATATCTGCTGATTCACCTGCTGCTACGCCGTCTATTGGACTATGTTCGTTGTCTTTGCGAGCAGTTTCTAATTCTTTTAATAGATCCATTACACGATTGCCGCCAACTGATTCTTGTGCGCTTTCTCCGCCCATGTCATCCTTGCCTAGCATTGCTTCGTATGGTGTATCTTCTTTCTTTTCTTGATATTCTTCAGCCATATCATTAGGATTACGTACAATAATATGCGTTTGAGGACAACCACAACACTTGCCGATATATTCCTGCATAACTTGAGATGTAGTTGGATAGTTTACTTCCACTTCAAAATATGTAACTTCCATATTTTCTAGTTGTGGAAAATCTAACGGGCGTTCTTGTATAGGTGTCTTTTTACCTGTAGACAAGTTTGATAAATTATATTTTTCTAAACATGTTTCTAACATATCTACAAAATTTTCAGGTAAGTCACCTGCTACTCCTATCTTAAATGGATAGGTTTTTTTAGATTCTGTTAAAAATTCAGTAAACGATTTCATTGTTTAATTCCTAATGCTATATGTTATTTATCTTTATCTATGCCTTTGATACGTTCTAAGAGACTGTTTCTATCTGTAACAACATAGCCTTCTCCATTTACAATATCGCCGTCTCCGGGTCCTGTATCTCTATCAAGTTTTTCTTTTTTAAGTTGCAATTCAATCATCTTTAATTTTTTGTCTAATTTTGCAGTTTTAGCATCAAGGCTTGTTTTAAGCATTGTGCCAGCTACTTCGAATACTCTACCGCTATACCGTGATTCTACATTCATACCAAGATCCATTAAATCGTCGTATGCTTGCATTGCTTTATCAGCAACTTCATTTAGCTCTTTATCAGCTGCATTTCCTAAACCTTTAACACTAGGTAAAGCACTTGCAATTTTATCAAACTCAGAAATATCACGCAACGTGTCTTCTTGATCTACTACTGCTCTAGATGCTTTGTCTTCGTTTTTAGACTCTTCGATAATTTCTTTAGAGTCAGGTAAGTTTAAAAGTTCTTCTAATTTCTTTGTCATTGGACTTCCGTTATATGCTAGTTTATTTATTTATATTTTGGAGTAAAGTCAAAATAATTAATTTCTTCTCGATATAAAGTATTTACAGTGTCTATAAACCCATTTGTATAATAACTTTTATCTTCATAAGTGTTTACTCTACGTTCTTTTTTGATTATATTATCAATTTTAAATAATTCGTTTAACTTATTATACTTAGATAATTGATCGTTATGTAATATAAAATCTACACCTTGGCTAAACTCTAATTGATTTCTAGTAGTAACATGATTAATAGAGTGCATGTATTCTACAAAAGATATGATGCCGTTATTATACGTGTCTAATATTTTTTGATTAATTTCAATATTATTATTTTTAAATATTTTCTTTTTTACCTTTTGATAGGTAAATTCGTAAGCACTAATTAAACGTTCGTAAGTATTTCTTACTACACAAAAGCTAATATCTATATTTTGTGATGTTAAACTTTTTATTTGATTTAAGTCTTTATGTCCGTAAAATATTAATTTGTTATTTAAATTATTTCTATTAAACCATTCAATTACGCTGCCGCCACCCGTTTTAGGAATATGTATAAATGCTATGTTCATCTACGTTTACCTTGGTGGAAAATATCAGCTTCAGTTACTACCCTAAACAACATGCCTTTTTGTTTACAATATGCTCTTGCAGCTTCCCATTTAGCTTGGTTTAAAATATAACTTGCTTGATTTGCTCTGCTACGACCTGTTTTTTCTTTAATAGCCTGATTAGCAGGTTTTACTTCGATAAGTTCGACCTTTTGCCGCCCACGCTTATCTGCATATACAATAAAGAAATCAGGTACATATATTGTATGTTTTCCAGTAAGCGGATTTCTGTAAGGTATTTTTATTGCTTCGCTTGCCCATTGACTTACGCTAGGATGTTCGTCACAAAAACGCATAAACGCAAACTCCCAACTTGATCTATAAGTTGGAGTTCTACCACCTATATACTTGGCAGGGTTTTTGAGGTTAAATTTTCCTTGCGCAAAACGTCCCATTAGACTATGATATTTCTAGACTCTGTGGTGTTAATTTTTTCTGTTGTTTTAACGCCAAGTTCACTAGTGCGCTGACCGTTTGCATTTATAGTTTCTAACACTACCTTACTTAGTAGTGGCGAATCTACTGAACCTAATGTATCTAATAATTCGAATACTTTAATGTTGTCGATTTTTGCTTGTTTTAGTAGAACTGCACTAATACTTGCTGCTGATTCTTTTGAAAATCCACGCTTTTCAAAAAAAGCAATAGTAGCATCAACTTGATTACTTGGAAAAGATAATTGTTTTACAAAGTAATTGTCAAAATATTTCTTTTGATCTTCCATATTCTCTCCTATGCAGTATTTAACGCTGTACTTGCTAATTTTAAGATTTTTGGATTATCTGCACGTATTTCATTATACATTTCATTTAAGTAATACTCTTTTGCAGTTGCAGTAAGAGATCTATAGTTAGTTTTACTAGTTGTAATGCTGTAATACTTTTCTACTGTGCTATTACGTAGAGTTGTATTTTGATTTAGTTGGCCTATAATGTAATTATTATCATGTGTTCTGATATCTGTTTTTGATTGTACTGCACTTGTTGTTTCTATTGTATTTTGTGGCCCTGCAAAAAATACTCCATTAATACCTATGTTATCTTTGTTATTTTGCTGACTAAACAAAACAGATAATCCGTTAGGTCGATGTCCTTCAAGTGATAAGTCTCTTGTATTAGTATATGCATCTAAGGTTTCTTGTAATGGTTTTGAATAATTTGGGTTATGCTGTGTATACATATTATCGCCAAATTTCTTTGATAAATTGTTAACCATTGAACCCGGACCTTCGTTAAGAGTGTCGCTATTGTTTCCTATAAAACTCTTTTCTTGATCATAATGCTCCGGCGTTGCAAATCCTTTCGGAGCATTGCCTTCAACAATATCACCTGTTTCATATTTTACAGTTTCGTACTGTAGTTGCATTGTGCTTTCTAACACCTCACTTGATGCACTTGCATCTACGCTATCGTGTTGCCACCCAGTAATTTTAGGCAATATTAAATGTGTAGTATGATGTGTATGTCTTGCCATTTCACTAATACTAATTCTAGTAAAAAATGGTTCATCACTACCGTTATCTAATCCATACTTTTTAGGACCTAATGGTTGATAAACATTATTAGTTGGATATAAACTTTGTGAATCAGCAAAATAGTAGTCATAATATGCTTGCCAAAGTCTTGTAGTTATACCTTCATTGTCGTCATGAAATCTTATAATTACAGGTGAATAATCTAATCTAGTGTGTACAACTTTTTTTCTGTTATACTGCTGTTTTGTTTCTGTTTCAATATCAAACTTTGGTAAGTCTGCATACTTAGCAAGTAAACTTATTTCATTACCATGCTTTTCTACAAATCCACCTGCAACCTGACTGTTAATAGTAAAACTAACATGGTAGAGAAACTTATGTTTAGGAGCAAGTCTATAAAAGTTGTCTACAAATGTGTGACTGCTGTGCCAATAGTCAGCAAGCGTAACTTCGCTTTGATTATTAGTTGATCCATATTTTGTTGCTTTGTTTGCCATACTAATATTTATCTTAATTATTAAGTGGGCACATAATAAAAAAGGAGCCCAAAGGCTCCTTTAATTATTAGTTGTGTTAGTTTATTAAACTGTACCCGAACCTGTAGATAGTGTTCCGCCACCTGATGGAATACTTTCAGCTGATATGCCGCCGCCTACTGTTTGTACTGCATTATCATAGCGTATAGCTAGTGAAATCTGTACTGGATCGTTTGTTGAATATGCTAATGTATTGTAGTTAGCATTTTGTACAAAACAACCATATAGTTCAAAGGTATCTAAAACGTTAACAGCAGTGTTACCGTTACCACCGTCTAAGATTTCAATTTTTGTTGTAAACTTATAATCAATGCCCGATGGTGCGCTTGATTGTTCAAAGAAATCAAATTGCTTCTGAATCTGTTCACCTACAAGTTTTTGAACGTTGTTGTTTACATCTTCGCGTAAGTTAAGCGTAATTGCTTCCCATGCAGGCTTACCTGCTAGGTACACACGTGAATTGTAAACAGGTAGTTCAATTTCTTCAAAGTTTACAGTTGGACGAGTAACATCAATTACCTGCTTTGTTAATTCAGTAGTTGCTGATCCTAGTCCAAAATTTGTAAGTGACACTCTAAAGCGGTACTGAAGTTTTGGCATCAACAAACCTTGCGTTTGATTGCCTGTTCCGCCGTCCAGTGGCACTGTAATTTTTGATAGTGTTGAAATTGCCATATTTTACTCCTGTACACAAGTATTTATCATTTGTAGGGGATTAGTAATTAACCCCCTACTTAATGATTTTAAAGACCTGCGATCTCTCCTGTATTTTTCAAGCGTAGTGGAATGTAAATAAATTCAACTGCCTTGATTGGTTCAATTGCAATGTCTAAGTATAGCTCATTACGATCAATTCTTGCTGGTGTGTTGTTTGTTTCATCACATACAACTAGATAATCGTTAAGTGCTCTTAGTCCTGTAAGCTCTAACATTAAGCTCTCAGCTGCCTGCTTAATCTCATCACGTGTGATCTTATCGTTTGGTTCAAAGATATAAGGTTTTGCCAACTTGTTAAGTTGTCCTCTTAGATAAATTACAAGTCTTGCAACGTTGATTCTATCTAATGCACTTGCATTTGCTGCACGAGTCTTCTGACCAAAGTTAACAAGTCCTGCACCTGTAATAAATGTAACTGGGTTAACTTTATTACTGTATAGTGTGTCTCTTTGACCTTCGTTAAGTGCTACTGCAACAAATTCACCTTCGCTACTAATGTAACCAGTTGATGTTGCATTTGAAATGCCACCGCGTCTTGTACCTGCTGGTGCAAACCATGGATAAGCAACTTGGTCACTTAGTGCAAATGTACGAAGCATCATGTGCGATGCTGGTACAACAACATTGTTGCCGAAGTTGTCACTACTAAATCCGCTTGGATAGAACACAGCCATGTACTCATCACTGCTTACTAGTCCATCGTCATTATCTTCAACTGCTGCTGCAACGTTTGTTGCCCAGTTGTTTAATGAAGTAGCATCAGGTGTTAAACGCATTGGGCTATCACCTAGTACAAATGCTGTTAAGCCTCTGTCAAAGTTTAGACCAATCATTTCACCAATTAGCTCTGGATAACCTGGTGTTGCCATTAAGTTAAACAGTCTTGATTCGTCATCTCTAATTTCATCATTTCCGTTTACCATTGCTTGCAGTGCCTGTACAACAACTTTGCGTTGTGCATGGCGTCCAAAGCTACCAGAACCATCAGCTTGGTTGCCTGACTCAGTTACCCAACGGTGCTCGTAATAACTAGTCATTACAGCATCGCCCATGCGTGGATTTGTTTCAGTTGTATCAATTGCATTACGTACAAACTTCTTAACGTTAAAGCCACTTCTACGTGTGTTCCACATAACCATGCCTTTTGGATATAGTGCAGGATCTGGTGCATCTGGATCTAAGTAATCGCTTGTTAGCATTGCATCCATTGCGCCTGCTACACTGTTTGAACCTGCTGTTGACCAACGAGCATCTGCAAATAGCACACCATTTTCAGTAGTTTGATCTGCTGCGTCTAGTGCTACCCACTGATCAGTTACCCATCTGTAAACTTTTGGATAGTTTTCTAAATCAGCTGTACTAATCCAAATATCGTTGTCAACTAATGGACTCTTAGCAGCGTCATTTTGTGTTAATGGTTCACTTGCTGCAACAATTGGTCCTGTTGCATTAGTGTTTGCATACACATTTTTATAACCCTTCCATGTAGTGCCATCATGCACCATCATGTCTACTTCATCTACAATTGAGTTGTACCATAATGTACCGTCTGCTGTAAGTGCCTTTGGCGCTGTTGCAGAAGCAGTGTATGTTAGTACTTTCCAATTTGAAGCAATAAAGTAAACAGTTGATCCATCGTCGAAGTTATCATACAGGTTATCAGTTGTACCTGGTACAAAACCTGCTGACTGTAGGATAGTATCATGATCTCTAAAGCGTATTTCACCACCTAGTGCATGTGTAATAACTACTCTGTTTTGAGAATCGACACTTGCAGTTACATTTGTTAAACCAGCACTGTTAATTGCTGCTGCTAATGTTTCTGCATCTGACGAATCATTTGCAAATGGACTACTAAAAGTAACTTCTTTCCATGCTGTAAGACCAGCTTGACCTTTAACACTTTCTTGTATGTCAAAGCGTCCTGTTGATGCTGGAATACTTGCAGCAATAACATTACTAGTTATTGTCGTAGCACCCGATGCAACTCTTGCCATAATCTTAAAATTAGCTTCAGTTTGTGCAATTTCACCTACATTATACTGTACATATGTTGTACCTGCTGCTAGGTTAGCGCCACCACCTGCTTTGTCCATGTTAAACAATGCTGAGTGGTTATCTGCATACAATGGTGCAGCTGAATCTGCCCATAGTTGTGTAGTTGCATTATACTTCTTAACTGCCCATTTTGCACCACTGTTTGGTTCAGTTGTTTTAACCCAAATTGATCCTGTTGGACGTGGTGTAGTATCAGCAGTTTTCCACTCTGGAACACTTGTATGTGGAGCAACATTTACTGCTGGTGCAGCGTGTGTTCCTACAAGTCCTAGTGTAGCAGCTGATGTACCTGAAGTATCTGCAATTGCTACAGCAGCGCCTGTAGAATAAATTTCTAATACGCCGTTAACTGATGCAGCACTGATGCCATCAATTGACAAACCATTAATGTCACTTGCTAGGCTTGTTGCCGTTGTGCCTGATGTTGTTACAGGTGCAGTATTAATTGTAAATGTATCACCTGATGTATGTGCTGATGCTGTTGCTGTTACAGCAGCATGGCTATTTTGCCAATCATCTGTTCCAACTTCAACCCAAGTACCAGATGCATTTTTGTACCATAATTTGTTAAGTGTGCTTACTGCAACAATAGCATAGTCACCTACACCACCAACTGATCCTTTTGGAGCGCCCGGTGCGCTTGCTGAACCAGTAACTTTTGAAACTTCAGTAATTACAATTGGTGTTTTTACATTAAATGACTGGCCGCCTGTTGTTGCTTTAGGTGCACCATTCCACTCAAAAATACCAAACTTAGTATTTGTAGTGTCAAACCACCATGTGCCATCTGCCGGAGCTGCGCCCGGAGCATTTGCACTTGCTTCTAATTCGCCTAAATCTATATCTGCACGGACTACCCATGCTCTGTTTGCAACACCTAAGAATGAGTATGCTGCCTGTAATCCGTATTCATTTAGCTCGCCGCCGTGAATTGGATTATTACCTGTATCGGTATAAAATAGTGGATCTCCAAAGGTATCTGCAAGATCTCTCTGGCTTGTAATTAAATAAGCCTTTCCAGAATTTGCTTTTAAAGTACCTTGCGCAACACCAGTGCCACCTGCATTGGTTTTATTTTGCTTGGATGCCACGAAAATCATTGGTACGGTGCCCGGTTCTGCTGGTGTATAGAACGATTCGTCTATTACCTTAACCTCTACACCTGGTGATGTTAATGCCATTGCGTTATCTCCTTGAAAGTAAACTTTGCTAAATGTATTTAGCCAAGTGCTGTTAAAATATACCTGTAATACGCTATAAAAAGGGGAGCAAAAGGTGTAAATACTGTATGAGACCACTTTGTATATGCGGATTACGGCCTGCTGCTGTAAATTATAAAAAAGATAAAAAAACTTATTACAGGAAAAAGTGTGAAATTTGTAATAAGCACGGAGGAACCGGTCATGGCATACCTAAATGGAAAATGCGTGGTTATACAAAAAAGGACACATGCGAGAAATGTGGGTTCCGTAGTCAAAATCCAGAACAATTTAATGTCTATCATATAGATGGCAATTTAGATAATTGTAAGTATAACAATCTAAAAACAATTTGTGCTAACTGTCAACGTGTTTTACAAAAACAAGGAATTAAATGGAAACAAGGTGACCTAATAGCAGATTTTTAGGTTGACTTTTTTTGTAGTTTTGTTATAATATAAACAATTACAGGAGCCACTATGATAGATTACAAATTTAACGAAAAAAACTATATTGACGAATTTCAAGCATATATTGATAGTACATATCAAGGACATTATGCTACTAATAAATTTCAGTCAACTGAAGTAATTATTGAAAGAGGCCACGGTACTGGATTCTGTATGGGGAATGTTGACAAGTACTCTAATCGATATGGTAAAAAAGGTTCTAAGGATGATGCAAGAAAAGACCTAATGAAAGTCTTGCACTATGCACTTATTCAGTTGCATATACACGACAACGATCTTTAACCTATTGTAAAAGAATAACCTGTGCCACCTGCTACTGCTAGTGATACTTCTTGTTCTAATTTATCTAATTCGCCTTGAGCTTCTGCTTTTAGTGAATCGCCGTTAAGTGTTGATCCGCCTTGTGGGCCAGCAATAGTAGCAAATTTACTACGTGCTTCACCTAGCATATATTTGCATGTAGCAAGCGTGTAACTTTTAATCCATTGTATTGCCATATAATCGTCTATAAGTTGCTCATCGCCTCTATAATTATAAACATATAACATTAGATTTTCTTGTGCTCTAGGACGTTGTAAAATTGTAAGTTTTTTAGATTGTGAATTCCATTTAAATTCTATAAACGAACCAAACATGCGTCCTACTAGTTCTTGATATTGGCTAAACATATCATATGTTGCTAGACCACCCATATTAGAACTTGCTAACAAGTAGGTATTTGTATATGCCATATTGAATGGTTCAAACAATGTGCCGCCATCACCGCCGCCTGTACGTGAACCAATTGAACGTCTAAAAATTTGGCGCACTTCTACTACTTCCTGAGGTAAAATATACTCGTTTTGATCTTTGACTGTTGGTAAGAACATATATGACTCTTCAACAGAATGATCACTACGCTGCCTAAACCGTGTTAACGCAGTTTTAAGTGCAGTTTCGTAATGTACTGGATCAAGTTCTACATCAACCATGCCGCCACCTAACATAGCGTAAACATAATCGTATATTTCTTTTTTCTTAGTTGTAATTGAGGCCATATTTATTCTCCACATTGTATTTATCTTACGCTAAATATACATATGCCAAGAATAAGTTTATACAAACCAGAAAAAGGCAAGGATTTTTACTTCCTTGATAACACTATCGGAGAAATGTTCACCGTCGGTGGAACTGATGTTCATGTACACAAGTATTTAGGACCAGAAAACACATCGGAGGAAGCAAGTACAGCTGATAGACCTCAATATGATGCTGTTAAAGAGACAAACATACAAGACTTACTGTTCTTAGAAAATAGGGATAGAAAATACGATCCTGATGTGTATAGTATTAGAGGAATTTACAATGTACAAGACATAGACTTTGACCTAAGTCAGTTTGGCCTATTTTTACAAAATGATACATTGTTTATGACTGTACATATTTCTAGTAGTGTAAAGTCTATTGGTAGAAAACTAATGTCCGGCGATGTAATAGAATTACCGCATTTAAAAGACGAGTATGCACTTAACGACTTTGATGTAGCATTGAAGAGATTTTATGTCATCGATGAAGTAAGTAGAGCAGCTGAAGGTTTTTCACAAACTTGGTATCCGCATTTATATAGGTTAAAATTAAAACAAATATATGACGGTCAAGAATTTAAAGAAATACTAGATCTACCAGCAAGTGAAGATAGTGACAATACATTAAGAGATGTTTTAAGTACATTTGAAAAGGAAATGCAAATTAACGAAGCAGTTGTACAACAAGCCGAAGTTGATAGTCCATTAAGTGGTTATGAAACAAGTCATTTATATACTAGAAAAGAAGCAGAAGATGGTACAAATGTTATTGAACAAAGTTTTCCAGACGAAGTACCAGACGTTGTAATTGACCGTATAACTGAAGAAGGTATAAAAGACGATTATGACGGCTATCTTATTGGAGACGGGCTTGCTCCAAATGGTGAAACATTTGGTTTTGGAATAAATTTTCCACTAAATGCAGCTACAGGAGATTATTTCTTGCGTAATGACTTTTTACCAAATAAATTATTTAGGTATAACGGTTCAAAATGGGTTAGACAGGAAGACAGTGTACGTATGACACTATCTAATACTAATTTGCGTCAAACACAAAAAACATCATTTATTAACAATACAAATACAAGCACTATAAATGGCGAAGTTGTGGAAGAAAGACAATCACTGAGTAAAGCACTTAGACCTAAGGCGGACAATTAATGCAACATTTTTATGACGGACAAATAAGGCGTTATCTTACACAAATTATACGGTTAATGAGTAATTTTCAATATCAAGATAACAAAGGACAATTTACTAGCATTCCTGTCATGTATGGTGATATGACGAGACAAGTATCTAGCCTCCTTAGAGACAATTCAGAAAATAAAATACCTAGTGCTCCTAGAATGGCTGTGTATATTACTGGTTTAGAAATGGACAGGTCAAGAACAAGTGACCAAAGTTATGTAAGTAAAGTAAATGTACGTGAAAGAGAGTACGATCCAGCTACAAATACATATGGTGAAGAACAAGGTAATGCATATACTGTAGAACGTATAATGCCTGTTCCTTATATATTAAGTGTAAATGTCGATATATGGAGTACTAACACTGATCAAAAATTACAAATTATGGAGCAAATATTGTGTTTGTTTAATCCAAGTTTAGAAATACAAACTACTGATAATTACGTAGATTGGACAAGTTTAAGTGTAGTGCATTTAGAAAATATTAACTGGAGTAATAGATCTATACCTGTAGGGGTAGATAGTGAAATAGATGTAGGTTCTATTAGCTTTACCACTCCGGTGTTTATTAGTCCGCCTGCAAAAGTTAAAAGACTTGGTGTAATTACAAATATTATTACAAGTATTTTTAATGAAGAAGCAGGAGTAATTGACTTTGGCGAAGCACGACCTACGTTAGATGCTTATCAAAACAATCCGTTAGCTGCAACAAGTGAAAATAGGAACGGTGAAGATCGTAAAGCCATAAGAGGCGATGTTGATGCATTAGCAAACGTAAATTATAATAATTATAATATTGTTGTACTAAACAATACTGCTTTAATAGTAGAAGGAGCAACAGTAGGCGAAATAGATTGGCAACCTATGTTTGAACAATTTGCAGGTCCTTATAGAGCAGGAATTAGTAAACTATTTTTACGTAGATCTGACATAGATGGTGATGTAGTTGCAACTTTTACATTAGACGCAACAAATACCAAACGTTTGATATTAGATTTTGACGAAGATACAGTTCCTACAGATAGCATCATTACTAGTCCACTGCAATCTAAGTCAAAAATAGACTATATTATAGATCCTTCAAATTATGATCCAACAGCAATCAAATCAAGCGGTGTTAGATTATTACTTTTATCAGCAATAGGACCTCATACAGGAGGCGAAGGGCCAAGTGCCTGGCAAAATGCTGATAGTTCTTATCTTACTGCAAATGCAAACGATATTGTTGAATGGGACGGATCAAGTTGGAGTGTTGTTTTTGACTCTGCTGAAACATCTAATTTAACATATACTTCAAACTTAAATACTGGTGTTCAATACAAGTATAACGGAGTTGAATGGGTTAAATCCTTTGAAGGAGAATACCAGGTTGGAACCTGGAGAATCGTACTTTAAAATATATACTATATGAAAGCAGATATAGTATGTAGCGGAGCCTTAATTTTTGCCAAAGAAACTGAAAGATTTTTACTATTGCATAGAGCAAATGGTAAAAAGAACAATCTTTGGGGACTAGTAGGCGGTGGCAACGAAGCCGGAGAAACCCCATTTGAAGGCTTAAAACGTGAAATAATAGAAGAAATAGGCGAAATGCCAAACATAAGGAAAACTATTCCTTTAGAAAGTTTTGTTAGTAATGACGAACATTTTCATTTTCACACCTATTTGTGTGTTATAAATGAAGAATTCATACCTAATTTAAACAGTGAACATGACGGTTATGCATGGGTATCTTTTGGTATGTGGCCTAAGCCGTTACATCATGGCCTCAGAAATACACTTCAAAGTAAGGTAAACCAAACAAAATTACGCACTGTATTTCAAGTAATATCTTTACTTGACGAATCTTAATAAGAATGTTATAATTAATTATGTCAAAAGTATTAGTTTTAGGTGATATTATAATCGACAAATATGTTTATGGTACTAGTTCTCGAATTAGTCCAGAAGCACCTGTTCCTGTAATCACATATTCAGAAGAAAAAGAGACATTAGGCGGTGCAGGTCTTGTTTATGAAAACTTAAAAAGTTTAGGTGTTGATGTTAGTTTATTCGAACATAATCAACCATGTAGTATAAAGACACGTATAATTTGCGACGGCCATTATATAACTCGTATTGATAAAGATAAAAATGCAAAATCAAATGTAGTTTTAGACGAAGTATTATGTAGTGATTTTTCAGAATACGATTATGTTATTCTAAGCGATTACGACAAAGGTGTACTAGATAATGCAAGGCAAATTATTGCTCATATTAATAGTCAAGGTCCTAAAGTAATTGTTGATCCAAAACGGTATGCATACGACTACGAAGATGCTTGGTTAATAAAACCTAATAACAGTGAATATACTAAGTTTGAGTTTGACGAATGGCAAGGTAATATCATTACTACTGATGCAGGACATAGTGTTTTTGCTACAATAGACAATAAAGAATATAAAGTTTCTGTAGAAACAGTTGAAGTATCAGATGTTACTGGTGCAGGAGATTGTTTTATGGCTGCATTTGTATACGGATTAACAAAAGGATATCCGTATAAGAAATGTTTAGAGGTTGCTGTAAAAGGATCTACTGAAAGCGTAAAACATGCTGGTACATATATCTTAAAAGAAACTGATTTACAAAAACGCATAATTTTTACAAACGGATGTTTTGATATACTGCATAAAGGTCATTTAACATTATTAAAAAAAGCAAGAAATTTAGGAGATAAATTAATTGTAGGTTTAAACACTGATAATAGTGTTAAGAAACTTAAAGGACCTAGTCGCCCTGTAAATAATCAACAAACAAGATTAGAACAATTAGAAATTTTAGACTGGGTAGATGAAGTTATATTGTTTGACGAAGAAACTCCGTATAATTTAATAAAAAAAATAAACCCTGACCTTATTGTAAAAGGCGGAGACTACAAAGTTGATGAAATTGTCGGGCATGATTTGGCACCTGTGCATATTATACCTACAGTTCAAGGTTATTCAACTACAAATATTATAGAGAATACAAATGAAAATATTAATTACAGGCTATAAAGGATTTATAGCACAAAATTTAGGTAGATATTTACATTCACAAGGCCATGAAGTAGAAGGCTTTGACTGGATTACAAATACCTTACCGGCTGTTGATTTTTACGATCAAATTATTCATCTAGGTGCAATTAGTGAAACAACTTGTACTGACGTTGAAGCAGTGATGGAGCAAAATTTAGACTTTTCTACAAGGTTGTTAGGCCTATGCGAAAATTACGGAACAAATTTAATGTATGCTTCTAGTGCAAGTGTGTATGGTCCTTTGAAAGACTGTAAAGAAACATCACCTTGTTTACCTAAATCGCCTTATGCATGGTCGAAATACCTCTTTGATAGAATTGTTACTTCAGCAGATGTATCTGAGTTTGGGTGTAGGGTACAAGGTTTTAGGTATTTCAATGTTTTTGGTGAGTATGAAGACCACAAAGGACCGCAGGCTAGTATTTTTCACCAATTTCGTAAACAAGCATTTAACGGATCAATACAACCTTTTCAAAATTCGGACAATTATTACCGTGATTTTATATATGTTGGTGATATTTGTAAAATTACCGAAAAATTCTTAGATATTGACGAAAGTGGTATATGGAATATAGGTAGTGGTCATGCAGAAAGTATCGGCGCTGTGGCAAAATTCATGTCCGAGCGCATGGGAGTACCTATAAAAGAGGTAGAAATGCCAGCATCGCTGCATGGTCAGTACCAAGAATACACTTGTAGTGACAATACTAAACTTTTAAACACAATTGGTGACTTTAAATTCACTACACCTTATGAATGGATGGAAAATGGCAACAAGACTTGAAGGAAAAGTAGAAAAAGGATGGGGTTTTGAACTAATCTGGGCCACAAATGAAAAATATTGTGGTAAAATCATGGTTTTTGAGAAAGTTGGTGCTAAATTCTCTATGCATTTTCACAAAGAGAAGGACGAAACATGGTTTGTTAATAACGGCCGCTTTATTGTTCGCTGGATTGACACAAAAACTGCAAAAATGAATATGCAAGAGCTTAAAGAAGGCGATGTCTGGCATAATCCGCCTTTACAACCACACCAACTTGAATGTATACAAGCAGGAAGTTCGATTACCGAAGTATCAACTCCAGATTCTGTTGAAGATAACTATAGGGTGTTTCCAGGAGATAGCCAAACTGCTACGCCTGAGCTTCTCCCCACTTCAGAATAACATTTCCTTCAATCGCTGCACCACTTGTCTTACGTACATTAATAGCTAACACGTCAGGACCGTTTGGAAACGTTCCTCTACCACCTAAACTTGTGTTTGTAAGTTCTTTAATCGGTGAAAGATCTAGTTCTGAACGTTCTCCCGGAACAGCAATAAACTTAAATATAGTTTCTCCAGGTTTAGCAAAAGCCGCCGCAGTAAGATCAAATGTGACACTGTCTCCTGCTGCAAAGGTACTAAACGAGGCCTGGTTAAGTGTAACTTTTGAATAAAGAGTACCATCTAGGTTAATTGATTCTATACTAGATATAATTGTACCAGCAGGGAAGTTTGCATCAGACAGTGCAACAGGAGTACCAGTTGTTGCACCTGTAGCTAAAAAGTTTGATTCTGTAAATAATAAAGTTGTTGTTACTCCATCAGGTGCAGGATATGTAAGCGTTGATGTAAAGCCATAAGAATAACCTCTATTCAGCGTTTTATTTATATTAAGTCTATCAGCTCGTTGGTATCCACTGCCAAACCATACGTTTTGGTTGTTTCGTTGTACAGAATTTACAATAGTATTGTTTCTAAAAACTGCTTGGCCTTGGCCGTTATCACCGGTTATAATCATACCTGCTTCGATAGGCGTGGAAGGACTTGATATTATATATGCATACGTGCTATTTTGGCTATATACTGAGGTAGTTGCTGTAAGTGTTATACCAACTGCTACAGTATTAGCACTTTCTGTAACAGCAGCTCCGACACCCCAGTTAATCCCAGCACCTGCTACAACCTGGGCAAAGGACGGCTGACCGCCTTCAGCTTGTGTATTCAAAGATACCCATTGTACGTCTCCTGGTGCTTCTGGATAGTTTTGAGGATTTAGAACGCCTTCAACAATAATACCACCTGTGTCTGTAGAACCCAAAGGATCTGATGTAACCTCAATACCGTTTAGAAGTAACTGTGCTCTGTTAAGAAGCTCTCTATCTCCTAAGTCTCCAGTAATAGCATTAGAAACACTAGGTGCTAGTCTAATTAAGAATGCAGTTTGTCTTGTAGTAGAAATTTCAACTCCCGTGGAAGCATAACTAAAGATATATCCGCGATCTTCGTCAAATCCGCCGTCTGTAATAAACGCTGACCCCCAGTGACTAATAATAGGTGTAATCGTGTTACTAATTATAATAACACCTGTTCTTCTAGTATGTGCTCCTGCGGGACCTGCTGTGTAGGTACGTTGAGCGCCTGCTTGAAAATTAATTAAGTTTGTTCCTCTTGTGCATCCAGTTAAATTATTACCGTCAATGCCTGTATATGTTATAATTTCATTATCAATATAAATTGTTGCACCTAATTCTGGAAAGAAAGAAGCATCTTCTAAAGGTATAGTTGTTTGTGCATTATCTATTCCGTCTGCTAGTTTTCCGTTTGGTCCCTCATTTGTCACTTCATAACGCACCGGTAAGTTACCAGATCTCATAAACGCTTCTGTGTTAATGTTTGAATTACGCATTCTGTGAGTGAAAATAAAGTTACCATCGGCTCCACGTATCATGTAATCTATAAATCCAGCACCATACCAACTATACTGAATACCGATCATTTGCATTTTTGATATATCAACATTGTATGCACTTTGACCAGTGCCATCAACTTTATCTAAATTGAAATCTTTTTGTTTTACCTTTTTATCTTTTACTAAACATAATTTTGCATTTACTGCCGGTCTAACACCTCTATAATCAGGTGTTAGAGACATTTGAGTTTGACTATCAATTTGACTCACTACATGTGTCATGCCTTTTAATACAACTCTGTCACCTGCTTTAAGCTGGTCTTTAAATCTTGTACTACTTCCTGTGACTAGGTTTTTATCAGGATCAATCGATACTAATCCTGCAACTTGGAACGTACTACTTCTTTGTACAACATTTAAATTACTTCCGTCATACTCCCAAAAGATTCCGTTTTGATCATCATAGGCTCCTGCTCTAACAGTTGCACCATGCCACGTTCTAATACTAACTTGGCAGCTTTCACTTAATGTAGGCAATCTTGAACCTAATTGTGTTTGTGCAGTTATTTTAAAAACTCTTTCATTGACAACATCTGTTACAGTATACAAACCGTCATACCCGGCAGTTTCGACTCCTAGTATTTCTATGCCGCCCCCTACTTGTAATCCGTGATCAGCGTCATCAATTTCTACTGTAATCAACGATCCAATAGTAGCATCTGTTGCTGACATGTTTAAAATATCGTAACTAGGTGCAAAAAGTGCACCAGTTGTATACATAATACCTTTACCTGACTGATAACGGATATAGTTTTTACTTTGACGTATTGCTTGAGCACCGTGCTGAGGACCACCTGTTCCTAATTGAACACCGCCGTCATACGGTCTATGAACAAAAAAGCTGTCTGGTCTTAAGTAGACAGATCCAGTTACTGGGTCAGCATTTGCAATACCTGTGTCAATTGTACCTGCTGTTCTAGCCTGATATGATAATCTTGTATTAGTAGGTATACTTGTTGCAATAAACGATCCAGCAGCTAATGCATGTTCGTTACTTCCGTCATCGCTTGTTATTGTAGCAATAACAGTTGCACCTGGAACAATACCATGCGGTCCATCAAAGTCTATTTCAATTGTTGCAAGTTGTTCAAACGCAACATTTACTGCTGCTGCTAATGGAGCAGTTAATACTTCAGTCATTGTAACAGTGCTATAAAATTCTAATGCAGCGGATGATGTAACTGTTCCACTAGTACTTACATTAGTGATTCCACCTGCCCCGTCTATACTTTCAACTACAATTGTTACATCGTTTGTGCCGCCATTACCGCCTACATCGCTACCTGGAACAATTAATGTATTACCTACTAGATATCCGGTACCAGCATTGTTTGGAATAACTACGTAATTTGATACAGTTCGCTGGATATCAAAAGTTGCAGCGTTACCATTAAATTGAGCATATTGGGGTACTACCGCAGTATAAGTGCCGGATCCATTGCCACCTGTACCACTTGTTGTAACAGCAGTTATGCCACCGGTACCGCTAACTGTTGATACTGTAATAGTAAAGTCATTTGCAGGAGAAGCACCGCCCAATTCAACACCAGATATAACAATTTGATTACCAACAGAATAACCTTCACCTGGATTTGAAATTAAATCTAGTGTATATACGGTTGCAGTATTTGTAATATCAAATCCTGCTCCTGTACCTGCTTCGTTTATTCCTGATATTGCAGGCAGTATTTCTGTGTTAGCCGCAGTACCTGATATATTTGTGTCAGTTATTCCACCGTTACCGTCAATTGTAGCAACAGTTACAACTAAGTTATTTGCAGGCGCAGTTCCGCCTAATGCAGTACCTAAAATATCTAATGTATCGCCAATACTCCAGCCTGAGCCTCCACCATTAATATTAACGCTGTATGTAGTTCCTATTCGTGAAACTTGAAGTGTAGCATTTATACCGTTAGATGCTGTGCTATAGGCTACATTATCATAACTTGCAAACCCGTCGGTTGCTGTTCCTGTTTCAGATACTGATGTAATTTCTCCATTAGCACCAATTGTACTAACAGTAATTGAACAATCGTTGACAGCAGCTTGACCACCTAATTGATCACCTGCAATTATTATTACGTCACCTATTGCATAACCTGTGCCTCTTAAATCTGCAGGTGTACCTGTAATATTTGCTGCTGTAATTTCACCAGTTGCAGTTACACCCGTGACAGATATAGTTGCTTCATTAGCATTCGTTCCGCGTAGCACAGGGCCAAGTATTGTAATTACAGATGATGTAGTAAAATATTCTCCGCCATTAACAATTTGTAATGAATAAGACCCTGCACTTTCTGTTATCCTAAATTGTGCATTTTGACCATAAACGTTTTGACCACTAGCACTAGATATTGCATACGAGTCAAGTGCTGTACCAGTAGTAGTAATAGTATCAATACTATCATTAGTACCTAATGTATTAATTGTGATTGTACAATCATTAGCTGGACTTGTGCCTCCTAATTCAGTTCCGTCAATTAAAAAAGTTTCATTAATGACATAACCAGAACCAGGATTTGTTACTTGTGCTGTATACGTGGTGCCTGCTTGTATTACAATAAACTGGGCATCTATTCCACTAGCACCTGCATATGTAGCACTAAACGAAGTATAAGTTGCATCTTCTGCTGCACCTGTGCCTGTTGAAGATACATTTGTAATTGCTCCTGTACCTGTATCAATCCCTGTAACAGTAATAAGTAGATCATTTGTACCAGATTGCCCTGATAATGATGAGCCATCTATTAATATCTGATCGCCTGTTACATAAGCTGTTCCACCTGTTTCAATAATAACACTATATACACCTGCACTTACATTTATTGTAAATGTAGCATTTGCTCCCAACGGCGCAGGATCAAAACCGTTAACTAATTCGTTAAGACTAGTTGTTGCTGCACTATAAACATTATTTGTTTTTGTAATGTCAAAAAATGCTCCTGCTCCTACTCCAGATTGTAGTATACCTGATAGTCCTGTAAAACTGCCGTCAGCTGGCGCTGCTGCACCACTTTCATCAAATGTTAGAATTTCTCCACTACTGCCGATTGTAGTAACACGTATGTAAATATTATTAGCAGGATTTTGTCCTGCTAATAAAGTACCCGAAATTTCTAATACATCATTTACAACATATCCTGATCCAGCATTGTTTATTGTAGTAGTATACGTTCCTGCGCTCCTACTTACATTAAATGTTGCATTTGTTCCTATTGTTGCAGTTTGTAGTGATGCTGCTAATTCTGTATATGTCACATCAGAACCTGCTCTGTTAGCAGTCAGCGGCCTGTCTAAGTTTACAGTTGTTCCTTGTATAGTAGTAACAATACCTGCGCTTCCGTCTCCTAAGTCAATTGCCATACCTACAACTATACCCGAAGTGTCTATTACATCAAAACTATTTTCGCCTTGAAGAATATCTTCAGCTGTGCCAGCAGTAACTTGGACACCTGAGCCATCTCCTATAGTACCTGTAACCTGTGATCCTGTTGGTATAGAATGTGGTAGAGCGCCTTGTTGTACAAGCGGTGCTCCTAATTCAGGTATTGTTCCGTTTACAGTTATAGTATCCGATCCTGTCGGATGAGACAACGAAGTTGTAAATGTTCCTGCACTACCTTGACTTGCTATTGAAAAAGTAGGTGATCCTACAGCAGCTCCTGTGTAAAACCCGGCTTTTCTAAGTTGTGTATAATAAGTAGATAATACTTCGCCTGTATTAATCCCTACTTTAGACTTTGCATAGTAGTTAAAAGTTGTGCTTGTAGGTATACCATTTACAACAAAGGACCCTTCTGCTCTACCAATTCCTAATGCAGTGCCGCCTAAACCTTTAATAGTAAACGGCTCACCTGGATTAAAGTCGTGCGGTGCAGTAGTTGTGACTGTTATTAAACTAGAACCAATACCTGATGTTGCAATAGATGCATCTGTTACTACCGATATAACATTTAATTCTGTACCGGGTACTTCGTAAATACTAGGATAACCGCGCTGCATACCAATAGCTTGCCATTTAGTAGGTTGCAATCCGTATTCAAAGTCAGCATCTAGCATAGATTGTGCATTTGCTACTCTGTTTCTTTCAATAGCATCTGTACCAAAGTCAAACGGTCTTGTTCTGATTTCTTTATCTTCTACGAATATTTGTAATCTATCAGTAGACGCATGTGTAGCAGTACTATAATATAGCTTTATACTTGTAATAGTATCAGCTGTCTGACTAAAGCTACTAAATTCTTCTTCAATACTTGCATCAACATCTGTATCTTTTAAAAATTCAACGTCTGCAATTTTACCAGGGTCGTTAAATGTATAAATTACTTCGCCCTTACTAACATTTGTAATAAGCAAAATATCTTCTTCTCTAAATCTACCTTGCACACGAATAGTACCTAAACCGTTTACTTTTGTCGGTAACGACTCTACTCCGTTTAAAATTACGTCTGTTAACAGCGTTCTTAATGTTGTTATACTACTTACAACACCTACTTCTGTTGTCTTTGTTAAATCAATTGCCTGTGAACTTCTCACTGGATCTTGACGAGTGGTAAATGCAGTATTCAATAGTATGTAATCATTTAGTAGTGTTTCAATAAACTGATGTGTTTCTACTTCAGGTAATCTATTACCGTCTACTTGCGGATCTCCTTGCTTCCAGTAATAAGACGACACTTCGTATGTACTTTTGTTACCTGTATATCTTAAATCATGCAAATAGGCATCTATTACATATCCGATATCTCTTTCACATTTATATTCGTTATAAGTATATTCTGCAAATGCATAACCGTATGTGTCATTAGGAACTGAATCAACGCCGTTGACTAAGGTTTGTTGTATTGTTAATATAAAATTTGAAATTTTTGTAGAAACTCCTGCTTCAGAAGGAGATCCTGCTTGTGTTTGTATAATTTCAGTTTGTAGTACTGGAGTTTTAAGCACGTTTTGTAAAACATAATTATTATACATATTTTCTAATTCGTCAAAAATAAGTTGTAGCGGTGCTCTATTTCCTGCTACGAGAGAATTTTCATCGTCCCAAAGTAAACGTGTTGCAGCATTTGTATTATATGTTCCTCCGTATCGTATGTCAAATTTTATGCCATCAACAATATCATCTAACAATGTATCCCAAAATTCTTCATTATATGTATAGTCATAAAAAGGTGTTGATACTGCATCATCTAACGCACTATCAAATGTATGAACACTTGTATCCGAAGATATACCTACATTCATTGTAATTGATGTAGCATCTGTTGCTGTAATTTCAATTAAATTATGAGCGTACGGATCGTTACCTGTAATGTTTGCCACACCAGATTCACGTGGGTATGGATGTAATGTTGCATTGTTATCTTTTTCACAGGTAAATGTTATGCCACCTATGGCAATTTTAATTTTATCCCCAACAGAAAGACTGTGACTGCCAATTGTTATATTTAAAACACCAGTTGCGCCTGTATATGAAGCATTAGTAGGAGTGTAAGATAACTGGGCTGCGTCAGCTTCAGTTTGTATCCATTCTTTTAATTCTCGTTTAATCCAATCATTATTTGCTGCTAGTTGTGCTGATGCATCAGGATTATCGTCGTTGGCTGTGTCTAATACAATCCTGTAATTAATGTATTCAACTGCTTCGTCTTTGATATATTCTTTATTTGACTCGATTAATGAGTATGCATTTGGAACGACATTTTCTAAAACGCCTCGCCCTGGGTTAAAAATATACGTAGAGAGTTTTTTCTTTGACATGTTTTATGATCCTAATGCAATTGCTAATGCAGTAACGTTTTCGTCTACATACCGTTTGTTTGCTATGCCGGTAGTTGTTGTCGGTGATTGTGTAACAGATGCTGTAGTAAATGCACCTGTTCCTGGTGTAGTTGCACCTATATTTATTCCGTTCAATGTGCCTGCTGTTGCTTCTAGAGTTGAAAAAGATCCCGTAGCAGGTACATTGTTTCCTATGTTTATATTATTAATTGATCCTACAGTTCCGCTGTCGATTGTTACAATACCTGAGCCTCTTGCAATTAAAGTTATAGGATTGTCTTGAGGACGTAAATCAATTAAGCCGCTTGTGCTTGTAATTGACGGAGTGGTTATTGCTAACCCTTCTATAGATCCTGTACTAGCTGAAATATTAACAGAACCTAGTCCTGTAGGTTGTAATCTAATAGATGCATCTGCACCTAATGCGTTCATATTGCCAGCAACAGTAAGTGTGTTAAATGAGCCATTGCCTGTTATAACAGGATCAGATATTGCAATTTGACCAAACGGAGCGCCTGTTGAATTTGTGTAGCGTAACGCTGCTGGTGCATCTATAGGCACATCAAAAGTTACAATTCCTGTACTCTTTCCTTGAGCAGCCGCACCTGTTGTTGTTACATTATTAGTTGTAGTGTGTGATACACCAGTATTATATAGTGCAGACCCGTCTTCGTTTGAAATATTAAAATTTAATGTTGACAGTGTAAGAGCAATTGTATATCTTACACCCCTTAACAATGTAAGGGAGGGATTGTCTGGGTCATTGCCTGTTTCTCTAAATTGAGATGCACCTGATTCTGAAAATGCATAATCGGTTTCTGTTTCGTCTTCAGCAGCAATAGTAAACGACAAAGACCGGGCAGTAATGTTACCCTGGTCGTCTACTGTAAATCCTGTGCTTTTAAAACCATGTTCCGATTCAAACGGATTATATGTAATAGGCATTTAACACTCCTTACAGTATTTATCTTTTAGTAAGGAACCAATAAATTTTGATTTTGGAAGTAAAATGCATTGTAAACTAATTTACTATTTTTATATGCATCGTCACTAGGAGTAGCCTTTAAACTTACGTAAGAATCATTTACTGTAGCACTTAGACTTACAATTTCATTGCCCAAATTTGATCTTCCAAAAACTGTAAGTGTTGCTTTATCTAAAGATGCAACTACTAATATTTTTAACATTTCTTTATTTTGTGTATCCAAGTCTACAAAGATTGTATACTCTGCGCCTGTAAAATCTCCTAAATAAAAACGATCAAATTCCGTTTCTAATGGAATAGCTACCCACGGACCGGTTCTCATTAATTGTGTATCGTTTTTTAGACTTATAGTATTTTTTCTACCTACTTGTAAATACTTGTCAATAAATATTGCCATTTACAATCTCCTTGATAATGTATTTATTCGGTTATACATGTTATTAATTTTCCAAATTCTGGTAGATACAAGTAGTTAATACCACTTTGTGATAGCGTCCATAACGCATCTTCTAATGTTTCAACAAGGGGTTCTCCCCCTAAGTTAAACGATGTATTAAAAATAATTGGACATCCTGTTGCATCTTTAAACGCCTTGATAAGTTTATAATAGTTTGGGTTTTGTTCTTCGTTTACAGTTTGTATACGACATGTTCCGTCTATGTGAATAATTGCGGGAATCTTTTCTTCTATACCGGGTTGACAATTTACAGCATACATCATTGTAGGCGAACTATCCATGCCACGTAAGTCAAACCACTCATGCACATCTTCTTCTAATATACTACCTGCAAATGGACGAAAGTATTCCCTGCGTTTAATTTCGTTTACAAAATCTTTTCCATTTGGATCTGTAGGATCATAAAGTATACTTCTGTTTCCTAATGCACGGGGGCCATTTTCCGACTTTCCTTGAAATATACTTACAATATTTTTTGTTGTAATTAAATTAATTATATCTTCATCAACTGCATCTTGCACTGTAGCATTATATTTTTTTGCCAATGTTTCAATTTCGTCATTTGAATAACAGTAGTGAAATCCTTCGTATAACGTATCTGTCCTTTTTCGAACAGTTGTATCGTTAGTAATTTCATACCATTGAAGTAATGCTGCGCCCATTGCTGTTCCGCTATCATTAGATACAGGCTCAACATATATTTCAATGTCATCTAAATTATCTAAGTAGTAGTAGTTAGCAACACAGTTTAATCCATAGCCGCCACTTATTACAACCTTATTTTTACCAGTCATTTCAACTGCTTTACGAATTAGTTTTAACACTTGTTCTTGTGTTTGTGTTTGTACAGCATAGGCTAAGTCACGCCTATTTTGTAATAGTGTAAGATCCTGTTCCTCTTCACCAGATTCATATAATTCTTCGTATACATCTTTGTTAACATATGCACCGTTAGGATATGTTGGAATAATTAAATTTCTATTACTGACATCGCCGTGTAGTGTACTATGAAAAAGTTTTGGAATATTTTCGTTTGGTTTACCATACGGAAACAGACCCATTGTTTTTCCGGCTTCGATAAAATTCCATCCACAATATTCTGTAACAGCTTCATAAGTTTTTGTTATTCCTGCTTTTTCAGTTACATATGCTTCGTGTGTACCATTATCATTAAAGATACTACTATCAATACCTTCTGCAAATTTTTCAACTAACGGACCCGTAGTGCCAATATTCTTTCTTACAGTAGCTAAGTTATTAGGATAAGAACAATCAAATATAGTTTCAACTTCCCAAACTATAGTATCTCCCATATTAATAAATGTACCTGCACCGTCAACAACTAGGCCAGCTGCTTCTTTAAAACCGCTTCTATAAAAAGCACATGCTGCATGTAGTTTATGGTGATAACTACTCATATCAATTACTTGAGGGTGGTCATATGGATTTTGTTTCCTATCAATAAGACCAAGTTTTCTTGCTAAGCCTGTATACATATCATCACCACTAAAGTCTATTCTACCTGCTTCATTTAATGGTTGGGTATGTGCTACAACTAGATAATCTAATTTATTTGTATATTCTAATATTTTATACATTCCAGCAAACGGTCCACCGTCATACTTCTGGCGGCTTAACCTTTCTTCTTCAATATTAAAAATAATTTCACCATCTTTTAGAAGACATACACTTGCATTATGACCTCTAGCAATAGCAGCAATCCATATAGGATCTTTTTTAATCATTAGGCTGCATCCTTTAGCTCAGGTTTACCATTCCATTTTTTTTGATTTTTAACACACGATTCAACAATGACATTTTCTATTTTATCATTCATTCTCATAACACCTTCGTTCATTCTATCTGTATATTCATCTACAGTTATACGTATAGGACTATACATTCTAGCATCTTCTCCCATATCTAAAATATCAAAATATTTACAGCCAGGATATGACACGTTTATTTCATATGTACTACCTAAAACAATTGTTGCAGGTGTGCGCAATGCATATGACATATGTTGTCCTACACTATCGCATCCTAAAAAATAATCTGCTTGATTTATTATAGCAGACCATTCTCTTAAGTCAGCTCCTTGAGGTATAGCTATAGGTTCTTTAATATCGTAGTCACCAAATTGTATACCTATTTCTGACATAAACACTACTGCAAACTTTTTAGAAAGTTTTCTCACAATACTTACAACAGCTTCAGGCTCGAAACTTCTTCCAGTAGGATCTAAAATCATACCGTCTTCATTCATAATACCTCTACCAAATGGCTGAAATACTATTACTTTTTCTTTTTTTGTTTTTTCTTTAATTTCTTTTATAAGTTTTTGTGCAAAGACAGTTTCTTGTTTTCCAAGGTAGATGTGAGGACGAGGCAACTCTCTAAGACCTTGTTTGTTAATTTCTATGTCGTATGCTTGAGCTAAACTGCCTTTTTGATTATAATATTCCCAAACTCTATACGGCTCAGGACTTATTAAATCCATATCTTTTAATTTATCTTCAAATAAATTTTTATGCCATACATCGTATGCACGTTTATGCAATTGCGGATGTCCTTTATAAAAATCAGTTCCGCCCTCACATACTATTATAAAATCGTTATTTGGATTTTCTTTTTCGAACAATTCTAATGCTGGAATGCTTGTAATTACACGGCCTGCGCCACCATTAATAAAAAATGCTTTGTTTCTTTCTGACATAAAAATACCTCTCTATAAATTACTTATAGAGAGGCATACAAAATTAAACTAAAAGTGGTTTAGCCGCCTTCTGGTACATCTGGCATCAGTACTTCCCATGCTTCATACCCTGCCCAAACAGTAGTAATATCTCTTAATGCTTGTCTATATGTTACCCACGGTGCTTTTACACTTTCTGGTATATCATCTCTAACTCTAGGATCACTCCAAATTAATAGAGAGTCACGTATACTTCTTACTTCGTCCCACGTAATTAAATTTCTATCCCATGTGTAAGACCAAGTACTAGCTGCTGCATCATATACAATACCTTCACAACGGTATGCTTCGTGTGGCGGTAAAGGATCAAAATCTATATGTGTTCTACCATCTGGAAGGGCCCATGATCTTGTAGGAGCCTCGCCATCAAAGTCTGTTGCAGTCAAAGTTGCTACTAATGGATCACGAGTCGGATCAACTTCTACTTTAATTTCTGTTGGTACAGGATTAAATGTTTCTCCGTCTGTTTCTACAGTTAATGCATCTCTCGGTTCAAGTTGCCCCGTTTCAGCATCTATAAACACCCATATTCTATCTGGTCCTGTATATGACCACGATGCTTGAGTGTAATTTTCTAAGTTAGGTTCACCACGTTTGTTTGGTGCTTTATAACTAAAATCTACATTTATTGTCGTCATTACTCATCCTATCTAAATATTAAATATACTTGGCCGCCGGCGCCCGGTGTTCCACATTGGCTAGTACAACCGCCTTGTGTATGCGATGTCATGCCACCTCCGCCTGGAAATGTTCCGAAGTAACATCCTGCGCCATATCTATTCATACAGCAACCATTTTCAAACATACGTGTATGTCCTGTCATTGCAGGTCCTGGATTAACTTCATAAGTGTGGTTGTAACACCAGTTGTTGTTAAACACATATGATAAATTTCTTGGATGTACAACACCTGTAGCACCATTACCATTAACAGCTCCGCCGTTTTCTTGACAAACACGTTGACATGTGTAGCAATAAAATCCATTACATTGCCAATAACCGTGACAGCCACCACATGCTACAATACACCATGCACCCGGCTTACAAATATAAGAATTGTTACCGTTTTGGCAACTACTGTAACTTCTACAACAAGTTGAACCAGCTGCACATACTGTTATACTATCGCCAGGCGTAACCGGTGCATTAAATTCTACATAGCCTCCTGGACTGCCGCCGCAGCCAAATGTGCAACAATATCCACCTGCACCTGCACCACCGCCTGCCCAAACTTCGCCGCTGACGCTAGCCATATTAGGTCCTACAGTATATAAACAACACTTACCTCCGTTGTTACCTGTAGTAATATTAGTGTTAAATACCACTAACTCTTGCGGAACATTAGATCCTCCTGCTTCGTATCCATATAAATAATCTCTTAAATTAGCCATTTTCTATCCTTATTCCGATGCAATATATAGTACTTGTACCATGCCAGATCCGCCCGGTGCACCACAAACAGTACCACCTGCACTATTACCGCTCATACCACCGTGTCCTGGATATGGTACGCAACTTCCCATAAATGCTAATCCATGACATGTTGCACAACCTGTCATACTCCATATTCCTGTCGTATGTGCATATGGCGCTCCTGGAGCAAACTGTTTGAAGTTACACTTACCACCGTATGTCCATTTTCCGTGTCCTTGTACAGGACGAATACATAATGTTGCACCATTGATACACCCTGTCTGACAATTATTTAATGAATTACCGCAACTACAGTTACCGTAACTGAGTGTACATCCACCTGAGCCTCCACTTACGCACATACAAGCTGTAGAGCCTTGACATATATATGATCCAAAACCGGTGCATCCGCAACAACTTGATCTACAGCACGTAGTTCCGCCTGCGCAAATTGTCCACTGAGTTCCTGGAGAAGTTTCAAATATTTTTCTTGCATAAGCGCCAGGGCCGCCGCTGCGTCCAGCGTGACAGTTAGGTGCGCCAGCGCCTGCGCCGCCGCCTCCCCACAATTCCACACCTATCCATTTAACGTTTGCAGGCACAGTAAATAGACAACAGCTACCTCCGTTGTTAACATTAGACGGTGATGATGCTAATACCCTTAAAACTGACATTGTGCCGTTTGTTGGTACTCCTCCGTCGGATCCGTAATCTAATAAACTTCTTAAGCCTGCCATTTTATATCCTTAATTATGCTGAATCTTCAGGTGATTCAGGAAAAATTACTTTATGAGCATCTTGGCCTATCCAGTTTGCCGGTAATGCTCTAAGTGCAGCCCTGTATGCTACCCAAGTTGCTTTTAAATCGTCTGGCATATCTGCCGGAACTTTATAATCTGAACTTTCTAAAGCAGTATCTCTTGCTGATCTTACATGTTCCCAAGTTACTTCTGCTTCTATAAAGCTATGTGTCCACGCACCATCTGCATAACGTATTGTTGTTCTATCTACAACTTCGTCTGGCGATTGTGGCCAATCATAGCTATAATCTGCTGTACTATCGTCTGCTAATGTAATAGTTTCAGTTACTGTTGATCTTGCAGTAGATTGTGAATAACCGCTAGGGTCAATAATAGAAGCAATAAACGGATCATCCGCTGAATTAATCATTACCTTTAATGCACCCGCCGGAGTTCCTACATCGGCTCCATCATTCTCGTCTGTTAAAGTTGGCCACATACCTTGTGACATAATCCCTGTAGTTTCATCTACAAAAACATACCATTTATCTGGTCCTGTATATTCTGCATTTACTGTTACATTGTTACTTGTCGATGTGCTAAATTGCTCATCTGGAGCAGTAAAAGTAAATGCTGTTGTTATAATATTATTGTTTGGCATTTTTTTCTTCCTTTATGCAAATGACACTCTAATTACTCCGCCCATTCCTGGAGTACCGCAACGGCAAACTCCTGAACAAGTTATAGCGTTTGATCCTGGACCTGCTGGAAAGTGTCCGTATCCCCAGCAACAAGCATTACAGTATGTTGTATTCGTACACAATGATCTTGTAGCGTTAAAAGTACCTAATTGATAAGCACCTCCCATTACCCATTTATTAGTATTCAAACACCCGCCTTCTTTATGGGTTGTGTTTCTTATTCCTGGCATACACCATTCGCCCGCTGATGTTTTACAAACCACACATCCTGCACAACAGGTAGCGCCATCTAATGTAAAGCATGATGTTCTACCTGGTTCACCTGATGGCGCACATGTTGTTGCTATTCCTGATCCACTAACATACGTTGTTGCTCCTGTAGATCCGTTGCAACTTGAGCTACAGCAGCCGCTTCCTGCTGCGCAAAGTGTATATGTACAACCAGCTACAGTTGAAATTGTACGCATTGCGTACATTCCTCCTGATCCAGTAAATACTGTTGCTTGACAGCATCTAGCAGCGGCGCCGTTTGGTCCCGATCCCCATAATTCAAATGTAACTTGGGTTACACCATCTGGCACAGTCCATAAGCAACACCGACCACCATTATTCTGGCTCCTGCTATCATTTGATATAGTAAACGAAGTTATTCCCGGGTTAGAGGCTGGTGCTAGGTCTACTTTTAAACTACTTAAACTTGCCATTATGCTTCCTTATTATTATGATCCTGCTAGGACCCAGCCATATGTTGCTCCGCTATAAACTAGGGTAGCTGCACTGTTGCCAATGTCTAACGCTAAGTCTTCTGCTAAGCCATGTATGTTATGCCCATTTCTTGCTACAGTACAATTATTCGTACCAAAATCTCCTGCGACATCAATAAACTGAATTGTATCGTTTACTAATGTTGTTGCCTGACTAGGTAGTGTAACTGTAACAGTAGATGAACTTGTATCAACTAGCAAACGTTCGTTTGCTACTGCTGCTGTGTTTCCAGTTACAGTACGTACTGTAGTGCTTGCTGAACCTGTCGTTGTAATGTATCTTGCCATTTTAATTCCTTACTACAATGTATTTATCAAGACGAAGGTAATGGTGTTTCTACACCAAATCCTACTGCACTTACGTTAGCTGAGTTTGCACGTACAACTAACTTTTGGGTTGCACCAAGTGCAATGCCCGTTCTCTCCAAAACTCCTTTTGGAGGTATTTCTGTTTCATACTCTATATATTCTGCTAAGACTGGTACGTCTAAGTCAGCTACAGCTAATCTTACTGTGATTGTTTGGTTACCTCTGTTACAGAATGACACACTAGCAATAGTGAATGTATCTGCAGGCACAGTATATAATGTTGTGTCTGTTGCGCTTGTTAGATCGTTTGCGCCTAATCTTCCCGATGCCATTTTTCTTTCCTTTATCTATGCGTTTAAAAAGTACTGTAACGCTAATGGTGTTCCAGATACCCCTTGGGTGAAATTTGTTGTTGCTCCTACAATAATTGTAGAATTATCAGTTGTGGAAATTGTATTTCCTGTAATTTGTATATTACCGGCAACTAATGTGTTGACGTTTAGTGTAGCACCACCACCGCCAATTTGTGCGTTAATATACGTTCTTATAGCCCTTTGGGTAGGAACAATGTTGTCGCTATCTGCTGCAAACGTTCCGTCTGTACTAAATTCTCTAATTGTAGCACTTGTACCGCCTAAGCTAACACTACCAAGTTGTAGTTCTTGTAGACCACTAACACTAAAGTTATCAGCATCTAGTGTAGCAGTACCTGTTGCCTGTTCAACTGTAAACAAGTCGCCAACTCTAAAGTTACCATCTTGGTCAGTTGAAGTATAAAATACTCGTCCTCCGCCTGATTCTCTTGTTTCAGCATCTGCGTCAGGCGCATTTGCAGGAATTCCAGGATAGTTAGTATCAGTAAAGTTACCAGTACCTATATCTAAGAAATCGTGTCCTGTTAGACGTACTTGAGAATACCTTATTCGTAGTGTTACTTGTGCGCCATGTGCTGGTTCTGAGTCTACAGGTATTTCTGGACTTACTTGTAATCTAGCAGTATACGGTCCAGATCCAGTAAGTTCAAATACTTCAACTAGTTTATATATAGTCGAGTCGCCTGCAATTTGTACGTTTGAACCAGGTAAAGGTTCATTTACAGATGCTTCTACATATAAATATTTTCCGCTTTGTTTAACATCAGCATAACCGTCGCCGTCAATAGCTGTTGAACATGTTTCGTATCCTGTACCTCTATCACTAAAGGTAGGCGGTCCTAATACCCCGTCACCTATTCTTACTTCTAATGGTGCATCAATTGTATTAATAGGATCCGTTATAGTTACTGTTGGCGGGTTAAGTGGATCGTATCCACTGCCTGGATCAAATAATGTTATTTGGAATATTTTTCCGCTTGCAACTTTAACTCTTGCTCGTGCAGTTGTTCCTGACACAGGATCGCCGATTGCTATTCTAGGTTCAACTCTATATTGAGATGTTTGATCTAGTGCAGCTTCAACCGCAGTACCTGGAACTAAATGATCCCATCCAGAAGAGTCGTCGCTCATTTTTTTGATTGTTGCTAGTTTTGTACCTGCATTATATGTATCAATATACCCGTACTGCCCAACACCGATACCGTCTTCAATATATACAGCCATGCCAATATAATCAGCACTATTTGCTGTATCAGTTGCTGACAATGTAATAGATGTAGTTGTACCTGTTTGTGCATTATTTAAAGATGTTTGGTAATCAGCACCACCATAATTTCCTGCACTATTTAACAACCTTATTTCAAATATACCGCCGTCGTTTGTATCTATTGCGCCTACTGCTGCGTCAATACCTTCACCAATAAATGTATAAGTTGCAGTTGTATATGATACACCACAGTTTGCATATTCTAGTGCTAAAATTCTATCACCGTCGGTAATAGTATCTGCAACGTTTGCTTCTGTATAGTAGTTATTGACTGTACTTGTATTAGGTACTTCTGTTGAGTCAATGCCTTCTGCCACTGATCCAAATGCACCATATGAGTTGTTACCGTTAGTAGCACGAATCTTACCGCCGTTTTCTGCAAGGTAACCAATGTGGTTGTAGTATGTAAACACTGATACAAGTTCTGATCTACCTAAGTTTGTAACCCAATATCCAATGCCATCGCTCAAGATTTGTGTAAAGTCGTTTGCAACAATCGAGTCGTTACCGCCATCGTGTAAGTTGCCATCTACTTTTAACCCTATACAGCCTGAACCGAATGTTGACACATTTTGTATGTATGGTGATTTACTATGAATCCAAACTAGTCTATCTGTTTCATCTTCTCCTGGATCTAAACTTACATAGGCGCCTGCGCTAGGACGACTTGTACCAAACGCATTTGCTCCGCTAAGTGATCCTGTTAAGCCTGCAAGTGTACAGTTTCTTATTCCGCAACCATTTCTTACATAAAACATATTTGCTGTTTCATTGCCTGCTGCAGGCTTAATTTTTGTAGAACGTAACTCGTCGCCTACTATTGCTGTATGTGCAGGAATAGAAATTGGTAATTGCTCTAAGTACTCACCTGTTTTAACAAATACAGTTGTATTAACAACTTGTTCTGCGGGTAAAGCATTTGTATTGCCAGCTGTAATAGATGCAGTAACTAACCCTACTAAAGTATCATATGTAGTTTCTGCATCAGCTTCTTCTGTCAATGTACCGTCAATAGTTTGTGTTACAGGTGTTGCAACACTGTTTTCAGTTTGATAGTTTGTAGCTGGAGCAACATTGCTTAACACAGCATCAACAACTTCTAAACTATAATTGATAGATGCAACAGTTTCTGTTTCTTGTCCAAGAATATAGCTTGCACCTGCTTCGGTAAAATATGATTGTGCTGTTTTTCTTGTTTCAACATTTCCGCCATGTGATATATCATATCCTACTGCTTTTACAATCTTTTTCATATCTCGCAAGCACAAAGCCTTATCATATGTAAATGCATTTGTAAATGGTGCAATACTATTTGCAATCTGATAATCGGTCCATTCTACAACTTCTGCTGCAATGAAATCTACATTTGCATCTAATAATGCCTTTGCGTTGTGTCTTCTAGTTGAAGTTAAAATGTAATTCATACAATATGCTACACTAGCATATGGTCTATCTAAGGTTGTTCCAAATCCGTCTGCATCTGTTCCGTTTGGTGCTACGTAAAATACGTTTTCAACAAATCCAAAATCAATCCATTCAGGCGCAGTTGCACTTGCATTAACTGCTAATACCTGTCCTGGATTTCCTATTGGTAATCTAGCCGGTCCTGACCCTGCATAATATAATATATCGCCGTCAGTTGTAAGTGTATTTTCTTCTGCAGTTGAACTTACAATATTCCAATATGTACCATTTATATCTAAATCTGGTTTGTTTGCCGCAATGTCAGCTATGTGTGCTAAGATACAAACATATGCATTTCCGCTAAAATTAACCACGTCTCCTGCAACGTATGACGTTGCATCAGCCCATGCACTAGTCCAATAGAAGCCTTCGTTTAGTTTGTCCCAGTAGCTTGCATTAGGCGGAATATTGCCGACGTTATCAGCATTACAAAGATATGTGTAACCGTTTAATCTTATAACATCACCTACTTTATAATTTGTAGCAATGTCCCAGTCGCCTTCTAAATTAAATCCAGTTATAAATAAATCCCAGTCTGCAGGTGTTGTTGATGGCACACTGTTGCTGTGATCTAATTTTGCGATATACGTATATCCACCATATGTTACAATGTCACCAGGTTGATAAATTGTGCTATTGCTCCATGAATCTTCGAATTCTATGCCGGGTAAATATACATCCCAATTAGATGTATCAGCAGCAAATGTCCCGGTGGATGTGTGTTCTGCTGTGGAAATATATAAGCTAGGTCCGTTTTTTACAACATCGTTTACTGTATAACGTGTAGTAGGTGCCCACGCTGCTCTGTAATTAATGCCATCGTACATTAAATTCCAGTTAATAATATCATCTTCTAAACCTGCTGCAACAGTAGCTTGTGATGTGTGTCCTGTAGAGCACATGTAAATTCTTCCGTAATAATTTACTACATCGTACTCTTTGTAACGTGTGCTTGTTGTCCAAACACCTTTCCAATCCATACCTCTTGAAAAGACTGACCATTTTAAATCATCAACTTCTAACCCGTCTACGATATTTGCAGCACTTGTATGCGCTTCTGTACAAATATACGTAGCTGTGCCATATGCTATAATATCATTGACTTTATATTTTGTGTTTGTGCTCCAGGCGCCTGCGTAATTTAAACCTTCAGCAAACAAATCCCAGTTTGAAAGATTACCTTCAAGACCTATTAAGACATCAGCATTAGACGTGTGTCCTGTATTACATATATACAAGAAACCGCCGTTTTTAACAATGTCATTTACTTTGTAATATGTTGCAACATTCCAATCGCCACGCCATGCTAAACCGTCGCCGAACTGTTCCCATTTTGGTTGGACATCATTAAGATCTGTTTCAAGATCACTACTTGCTGTATGTGCAAGGATGGCAATAAATGTTTTACCACCATACGATACAATATCGTCACGTACATATTCAGTACCTGCGGTCCAGGTACCCTTCCAGATAAATCTGATTCTACCGAGTTTAAATTCAGCCATTCGGTTCACTCTCCCCTATAGGCAATTGCTTAATATTATTTATCCTTATCCAAATTTAAGGCGCCGTAAACAATTGTGACATTATATATAACCCTGAATAACTTTGCAGATTAATTGCAGCATCCACATTAATTTGTGTTGCTGTGGCATTTTCATTCAAATTTATTCCTTGTATGTCGACACGTAATTGGCTTGTAAGCAATGCGTTTGCGTTAATTATTGATCCGCCACTTGAAATACGACTAGTAATATATGCAGCTATTGCTTTTTGTGTAGGCACAACATTATCACTATTATCTACAAATGTAGGATCTGTACTAAATTCTCTAACGACAGCGTTTGTACCACCTAGTACAATACCACCGATTCTAAGTTCATCAAGTCCTGACAAATCAAACTGTGAAGCACTAATTGTAACTGTACCAGTTGCCTGTTCAACTTTGAACAATTCACCAACTCTAAAGTTTCCGTCTTGGTCTGTACTTGTATAAAATACTCGTCCACCACCGGATCCTGCTGTTTCTTGATTTTGTCTTACTTCGTTATCTGATGTAAATCCTTCTGTATATCTTTGTGGATATGCTGTTGAAGTAAAGTTACCCGACCCTATGTCTAAAAAATCGTGTCCAGTTAATCGTACTTGACTAAAGTTTTGACGTATGTTAATAAATGTATTATGCACCGGTGCTTCATTAATATCTAACGGCGGTGTAATTTGGAATTCTGCAGACAATGCAGGTTCTGTACCTTCTAAATTACTAATTTTTTGTATATAAAATTGTTTATCTAATCCTGTAAATGTTATAGCGTCACCTGGTCCAGGTGCTCTAAGCAAGTTACTAACTTGGACTATACCGCCAACTGGAAATTGATCTGCAAATCCATCGCCGTCTATAGTTACACTTGTTTTAAAATACAATGATCCAGGATCTAATATACTAGGCTGTGCTAAGACACCGCTTGCAAGTCTCATATCATACTGTGCATCTGTGACAGACTCACTGTCTATTATTTGTGATGCAGGTGGATTTTGATAATTGCTGCCTGGATCTAAAATAAAGAATCCGTCAATTCTGTTAGATTTTACATTGGGTCTAGCAACAGCCCTTGCACCATACTCTAAGAATTGCATATTTGAAGAACTTGTATTGTTAACTAATACCCATGCACTGTAAGGACTATTACCGTCGCCGATATATTCAACATATGAAAGTGCTGACCAAGTTTGTCCTCCGATAGGTGTAATAGCTCTCCAGTTAATTGCATCTTGGCTAACATTTAAAACACCGTTATTTGCCACTGCTATCATTAAGCCATTGTTTATGTCTATTCGCCATACTCCTACACTAATTGCATTTGGATCAGCTTCTGCACCTTTAAAATGATTACCTACACTAAACTGTAAAGGTTCATTATATACACTTCTTGTGTATAAAGGTAAACTTGGGTTTATACCGCCTATATCTCTAGCACATGCAACAAATGCATTAGAGCCGCCATCAAGGTCTGTTAATTCATATCCTGCTAAGGTTGATAAAATACTTCCTCCGGATAACGCATTCCAGCTGCCACCATTATCAACACTATCATATACAACACCAGTTGTATCAGCTACAACCCATCTGTTAGAGTCAACTGCTACAAAGCTAAAGCCTCCTGCTTTACCTGTATTTTGTTGCGCCCAAGAAACACCGCTATCAGTAGATACAGCTACGTTTTGTGTTCCAGTTGCAACAGCAATCAATGTAGCGTTATACCGTTTAACATCTTGGTATGATAGATTTGGTGCTGCACTAGATGTTGCCCAGTTAATACCGTCTGATGATTCTGCTACTTCTCCTGTAGTAGAAAACGCCATGAACTTAATACCAGTCCAAATTGCAGATTTCCAATCAGCACTTGCAGGCAACGTTGTATTGACCCAAGTCTGTCCTGTTGTTGAATAAGCAACAACATTTGAACCTAATGTTGTAGCAATATTCACATTTCCGTTGGAAGCGACAGCACCTAATTCTTTAAAACTACCAGTTGCTTGAGTAAATGAATTATATTCAGGATCTTCTATGTCAAAATATGGTTCAATTACATAACGAGTAGTACCGTCAAGTGTTGTGCTTATAGCTTTGCCTGAAACAAATGTATTCCAACCAGTTTGTCCCCACATATTTTCTATAGTAGCAACTTTCGTACTAGGATCGTATGCACTTATTTTGCCCCATTGTCCTGCACCTAAACCGGCTTTAATAAAAATATTCATACCTACATAACTATTATCATCTATAGTTTCTGAAGCTGATAACGTAATACTAGTTAAGCCACCAATTTGAGCGTTGTTTTCTATTCTTCTATAATCAGCGCCGCCTATGTTACTAGAATCTTCTGGTTCTTTAATTCTAATTTCTGCAACACCTTTATATCTAGTATGCTGTGCTTCTAAGTTACCTGCTACGCCCGAACCTGTAATTATATATTGTGCTGATGTGTAATCTTGGCCAGCATGACTATAGGATAGGCCGATAATTTTTCCATCTTCGTCTGAGTAAACTTCAGATGCTTGTGCTTCTTTAGCTCTGTTATTTAATGCAGCAGTGATAGGCAATTCTTCATCATTTACACCTTCTGCTACTGATCCAAATTCACCATACGAATTGTTACCATTTGTAGCACGTAATTTACCGCCACCTGTTGCAAGATATCCTATATGACAATAATAGGTAAACACACTAACAAGTTCTGATCTGCCTTCACCGCTTGCCCAGTAACCAATGCCGTCACTTAAGATTTGTGTAAAATCGTTTGCAACCATTGATCTATAGCCGCCGTTGTGTAGGGCCCCGTCAATTTTCATTCCAGTACATCCTGTACCAAATGCTGAAACATTTTGCACATAAGGAGATTTACTATCAATCCAAGCAGTTTGGTCGTTTGGACCTGTTCCAGGATTTAAACTTACATACGAACCTGCGGTTGGTCTTCTTGTTAAGTATTCGTTTAGATCTCCTAGTGTCCCGTTTAAACCTTGTAAAGTGCAATTACGCAACCCGCTGCCATTAGACATATAAAACATATTTGCAGTTTCAAATCCAGTAGCTGGTTTAATTGCTACACTTCGTAATTCGTCTCCTACAATTGCAACATCTCTTGGAACAACAATGGGCAATTCTTCTTCAAATGTTCCAGTCTTGAGGAAAAGAGTTGCAGGAGATCTAGCTGGAGCATCAGCTGCTATATACTCACATGCATATTTAATTGTCCTAAATGGTGCTCCTTCGGAACCATTTTGTGTTGTATCTGCTCCGAGTAAACTAACATAGTAAACTTTAGGTGTAGCCTGGAATGCAGACCATTCAATAGGCGGTAATGACGGAGCTGTATTATCGACCTTTAGAGTATTACCAGCAGTGCCGATAGGAAATGCTAAATCATCAGCGTCTCTTTTATATTTTATATCACCTACATTAACAAGAACGTTAGTAGCACTACCTAAAATAAGCACTTCCCAATAACTGTTGGTAGCATCTAGATCCGGTCGTACTAAACTACTGTCGTCGCCTCTGTGAGCTTGTACACAAGTATATGCTGTTCCTGCATAGGTTGATACATCACCTAGTGCATATCTATTTGTAGAATTCCAAGGACCTTTCCATGCTTGTCCTCTAACTATTCTATCCCAACTTGTGCTATCATTAGTAGGTGTTATTGATGAAAAGTTGTACATGCCGCTATGATTTGCACATACAGGATAAAATTCTCCCCAATTAAATTGCGGTTCAATTCTTATTTGTCTAGAATTAGCAGCACTAAAGCCGCTTATATATAATTCAGGTGTAACTTCAATATCGTCCAGTAAATATACAGGTCCTGAAAGGTAATTATAAGTGCCGTCAACATGATGCCCGTTAGCAATAGTGCTAAAGTACATTGGATGTGTATTGTTTGTAACATCTGTCTGGTCAATTATATATGTGTTACCTGTTACTAAAAATAAATTAGGAGCAAGAATGTCATTGATATGATATCTGTTTGCGTTGTCTACTTCTTTAACTGTAACTTCGTATGTAATAGTTGTTGGTTCTTCAATTGGATAAGATGATGTATCCTGTGTTGCAACATATAAGTCGCCGCCATCTCGTGCTACATCACCGGTCTTATATAAAGTATCTGCAGTCCATTGTCCTCTAAAGTTGTAACTTGTTGACACTAATGTCCATTGCGCACTAGTAGTAGAAGGAACATTTCCAACATTTAAGTTACTAATACTTCTATAAGTATAACCTCCGTATAAAACCATATCTCCTATTTGATATGATAATGTTTTATCATACGCTGCTTCGTACCCTGTTCCAGGAATATAAAGTGTCCAGTTACCTGGTGTAAATGTTGAATTACTTACAATTGCCTGTGTAATGAATAAACTGTTATTCCATTTTATAATATCATTAGGTAGATATACTGTGTCATTTGTATAATTACCTCTATAACGTGTACTGTCTAATACAATTTCCCAGTTACTAGAATCAATAGGCAAGCCTAACAATTCATTAGCATTAGATGTATGTCCTGTAGTACAGCGGTATATTCTACCACCATATGTTATAACATCTCCTAGTACATATCTATTTCCAGTGCCCCATGTAAATCTATAATTATCAGAAGAATTAACTAACAGCCATTTTTCTTGATCAGATTCTAATCCTTCGGTAGTTGACCTTGAAGTGTGTTCTTGTATACACTGATATATAGCACCATTATATGTAACCACATCGCCTACAAAATAGCTGCGAGATACAGTCCAACTTGCTCTCCAATCAGAAGTTTTAGCAATGAATGTCCACTTTTCAATGTCGGCTGCAACTCCATCTGTTGTTAAAGCTGCACTTGTATGTCCTGCAATACAGCTATAAATTGTAGCGCCATATTTAATAAGTTCACTTGTTTCATATTTTGTACTAGCAGCCCAATTTCCTCTCCAGCGTTGACCTTCTGCCATTAACACCCATCTTGGTTCTGGATTGCCATACTGGTCAAGTGCGTTTAGATCATCGTCGAATGAAGAAAGCGAAGATATATGCCCTATAAGACATACATAAATTTTACCACCTACGACTGCAATATCATCTTGACTAAATGAAGTACCGTTAGCCCACGGACCTTTCCAAACGTATTTAAATCGTGATATATTAAATTCTGCCATTTTCTTTCCTAATTATACATCGTCTGAGTAAGTGTAACCTTGGTTAATTCTTACAACAAATTCTCCGTCGTCGTTAATATAATAATAAACATTTCTATCATCCCAACGGAATTGTTCGTAGTTTAAGTTTCTATATACAAGGTTATGATATGTATCTCTGCCTTCAAAAAAGTCTTGTCCTGGAGTAAACCCTGGATAATCTTGACTAGGGTCATCACCAACGTTGTTTATTTGAATTCCATCTGTAACATTCAGTTGGTCAACCTTTGCAAAATATAAATATCCATCTGGATCTCTTCTTAAACCATAGAAGTATCTTGCACCTCCTAAGGAATCTGCAAGCATTCCTGCATCATTACCTACATAAAAATCAGCCATGTCAATCTCCTATATTGTATTTATCAGATAGCATTATTTGGATAAGAATACCCTGCACCCCAAATAACACGTACTACTCCTCTACTACCGGCTGCCCCTATGTCATTAGGTATACCTGTACTATTGCCTCCTGACGATCCGCCACCGCCGCCGCCAAACTCGCCACCAGTTCCAGAGCCATCGGCGCCGCCTGACCCTCCTGATCCATTTTTGTCAGAAGTATATGAACTAGATGCACCTTGTGAACCAGCATTACCACTAACACCTACACCGTTAACTCCTACTCCGCCGCCTCCGCCGCCGGTTGTAGGATCATAATAGCCTTGTCCATATGAAGTGTAATAAAAGTTAGCAGATTCGTGAGCTCCGCCACCGCCTCCACCTGAACCGTTTCCTGGATTAGAAGTTACTCTACCTGCGCCAGATCCACCAGATCCTTGATAACCTCCAGCACCGCCGCCACCACCGCCACGTTGCCCGTCAGTATGACCTCCGATTCCGCCGTCACCGCCGCCAGTGTTACCAGAAGTAGTTACCGTAGCATCGTAAACTCTATTACCTCCTCCTGCTCCACCGTTATCTGTATTACCTCCAGTGCTATTGGCAAAGGGTGTAAATGTTGCCCATGTTTGCTTACCGCCGCCACCGCCACCGGCTGCTAAAAGTTTTGTAGTACTCCGTCTAATATTACTTTCACCGCCGTTGCCGCCATTTTCTTGAATTGCTGTACCTGCGCTGCCACCCGCTCCTACAGTGATTGATATAGTTTCACCTGCTGTCACTGGAATACTTTCTGCCCAAGCAACTGCACCTCCGCCACCTCCACCACCGGAACCTGTGTTAGTAATATCTACTGAACCCTGTGTTTGAGGATAAGGATTAGTGCCTGAAACCATATGTCCGGCTCCGCCACCACCGCCTCCGATTACTACTGCGCTAATACTACTAACACCGCCGGGTACTACCCATTCTTGACTTGATGTAAATGACTTTGTACCTGTTGACGGAGTTTCACTAGTATCGTTTATCGTAATGCTATTTGATTCAAACACATTTCCGTCTGGATCAGTTATTGTAATTTTAAAACTTTCAACACTTTCAGAAATATTATCGTTTGATATAGGAAATTGCAAAGCTGAACTAAATCCGTAATATGTAGCATTTACTTGGGGAGTAAATGTACCTGAAATAGCTGTAATAAAGTCTCCTGAATCTATATTTGTACCCGACACTGCATATGAATGGGTGCCCTGTGAAGCACAATCTATATTAGCAGTAACAACTGTACCTTCGTCGTATACTAAAGTAGGTATTCTAAATTCAACAGTAGGTTTAATAGTTAATTCGTCTGTTGTATGAACTGTATTACCTAGTCCATCTAGGATACTTATAGTAAATTTATTTTCTATTGTTTCAGAATCTGCTGTAGTCACAATAGTAAATGATCCAGAATTTTCTTGAATATAAAATGGCTCTGTGCGAATTGATTCATCTACCATATTTAATTGTCCGCCCATATCTAAGTGCGCACTACATTGATAATATAATCTATTAGGAGCATTTAATGGAACGGTAAATTCACAAACACCTGATGTAACACCTTGACCGGTTACCCCAGTTGGGTATAAATTTACGTTACCTGCAACAGCATCAGTCTTAATATAAAAAGGATGTCCAGGAGCATTGACACTAAATCTATATGTACGTCCTCTTATTAATGTTAAATTAGGGTTATTAAAACTTGAAAGTCCATTTCCAGTAAATGTATAATAATCTGTTAAAGTATTAACAATATTAAATGATATTGGAGAAGAAGTATCGCTTGTAAAATCAAAATTGTTAGTAGAATTATGATTTATATAATACTTATATGCACTACCATCTAATACACTTTGTGTAGAGACTGTTCCAATTATAGATTGGCCGCCTCTTACAATAGTATTATCAAATGTTACATCTATAGTAGGTTCATCATCGTCTTCAATTAATGTTAGTGTTATACTATTGTTACCTTCTATTTCATATAACAAGCTAGGATTATATATAGTAAATGTAGCTGTTGCATCACCTATGTAAATTTCTGACAATTCAGTAGGAATTGAAATAGATAAATCAGTTTCATTAGATTGCCAAGCAGATACTCCACTAGTACCAACAAATCTCGAATCAGCATTTGTTAATGTCCAAGCAATAGTAGGTCTGTCTGATAGAGAACTAACTCCGTCTACTAAGTGTTCTCGCTGTAATAATACAGTAAATGTGCTGCCTTCGTCGACAGAAACATTAGGCGTTGATATTGATATTGTTTTCACTTCATCTATAGTATCATTAATTCTTATTGTGCTTGTATTATTAGCATCATCGATTACATAATTGCTTGTAGTATTTAAAATTCTAATTGTGTTAAATGTAGAAGTTTGTAATCCTGCTGTAGATTGGACAGGAATATTTATGTCGTTAGTTAATGCAGTTCCTGCAATACTTACAGTGCCACTTGTTAAAGTTACTCTGCTGTCGTTTAATGCTGTACCAAACCCCCAAGATATTACAGTAGTATCGTCTGGTGTGGCATCTGCACCGTTTCTTTTATATACTCTAGATAATGTAACGCTACCTGTTTCGCCCTCTGTAAAAATCGCACTACTAGCAATTCTTACAAGTTTATATAAATTGTCTATTGTAATTAGTGAATTACCTGTAACAGTATATCTTGCATCTGAAACAGAGTCAATTTCTATTATATTTGTACTACTAGGTGCTTGAGTGTTATTAGGAGCTATACTAAGGTTAATCGTAGCTTCGGTTTCGCCTGCGGGTATAATTGTAGATCCTGAAGTTGTGTTCCATCTGTTATCTGGATCGTCGCCTACATTTTCTCCCCTAATACTCCAAAATACAGTAATAGGTAACCCTAAGTCAGATGTGCCGTTTCTTATAGAAGTACGTAGTAATTTAACACTTATAGTTTCTCCTTCGTCAATATTATATGTTGGAGAGAACCATCCTATTTCTCTCACAGGAGGGTTAGGATTAGTCTGTATACCTAAGGTTGCTGTATTGGTTGAGACTGTATAGTCATCTGTTGATGCAGTTAAATTAAATGTAAAAGATCCTGTGTTAGAACCAGCAGTATCACTAATTGCATCATCTAAGACCGGAATAACAATATTTTGTACATTAGATCCTGATTCAAATTGCAATTCTCTATCAACATTAATTGCATCAGTATCAACAGTAGTAGGAATTGTGCCAGTAAGTTTATAAGATATAATAGGAGTGTCTTCGTTAAAATTTAATGTTGTCCCGTCTTCAACTTCGTATACATCGTCGTTATGCTGAGGAGTTTGAATTGTTTGTCCTTCATATTCTCTTCCACCTCCCCAAACTATTCTAACTGCTCCGTCGCCTCCACTTGGCCCTGGAAAACATTTATCAGCATCAGTTCCTGGCCATTCATACCCCGAAGCACCGTGTCCAAACCAACCAGTGCTAGGAGAAGTGTTTGCGCCGTATTTTTTATATACTAATGCACCTGTTGATCCGTTTGAACCTTTATATCCGTTTACATTATTTCCACCTATACTTTGTTGGCAAACTTGCCAAAGTCCTGTACCACCGCCGCATTGTCTGTATCCACCTGCACCGCCGCCACCGGATCCATCGAGTCCGTAAGGCGCAATGCCACTTCTTGGTCCACCTGCACCGCCATTGCCACCGTAGCCTGCTGTGCCACCGCCACCGCCTGGCCAGCCTTCAAGTATAGCACCATCTGAATCAGTTGATCGCTCAGTCCCTCCACCGGATCCTCCGTTGCCGCCGCCACTACTAGATAATGCACTATCTACAACGTATTGACCGCCTGTAGATAAAGGTTCATAGTTATTCAAACCTGAAATACCACCGCCACCGCCACCACATGCTGCCATAAATTGACAATTATTTCCCATATGGCATATTCTACTAGTTTGTCCGGATAACCCTGCATCTCCTGTTTGTCCTACTCCTCCTTCTCCTACTTCTATTTTTATACTGTCTCCAGAAGTTACTGATGCTGTTCCCCAAGCAAGGCCTGCACCTGCGCCGCCTTTACCCCAAAACGCCCCCAATTGAGTCCCGTAGGCGCCGCCGCCGGCTCCTCCTCCTCCGATAGCTACCATACTAATTTCAGTTACACCACTTGGTACATCCCATGTATACGTACCGGGAGAAGTGTATGCAACTTGTCCTTGAGGTTGTAAGTTGTTTACTTCAAATGTCCTTAATATAGGAATATTAAAGGATTGTGCAGCATTATCTAATACAACAAGTGTTGCACTCGGTTGGTCGATACTAACTGTCTTGTTATATGTTGCTGCTCCTACAGGCAAGCTACGAATTTCAAATCGTCTGCTATAAGCATACACATCTGCATTAACAGTAGCTTTTAATTTGTATACAGTATTTTGGTAATCATCATCTGTTTCGATTTTTAAGACAGTTAAATTGTCTCCAGATTCAGTTGTGCCGTAATCTTCAAAAGTAAATGCAGGAACATTTACTAAATTAGATGCCGTATCTTGTTCAATAGTATAAGTTACTGCTTTCCTATTTGATATAATTCCTACTCTTACTATAGAGTTATTAGGTACTATAATTTCTGATAATTGAGTTTCAAATTCAATAGAACCAGATGTTCCGCTTGCAGAAAGGATGCCAACTATACCTATATCAGACATATTTTTTCCTAACTAAAATTCTGTCCAGCGACAAATCCATAAAAGACTGTGCCGCCATCAACAGATAATAATGTAATGATATCTTTACCACTTGTTGTTAATGTCGGAGGTGATCCTTGCGACCAAATTATTTGCCCAGGCCATGTTATGTCATATGTACCACTGTTTGTTATAACTAATGTAATTGTAGAACCTGCGGACGCAGCATTACTTAAAGTTAAATTTGTAACATTACTATTCAAATCTAAATTAAATACATTAGATGCTGCTAGGTCTAATTCAAGTGATCCTCCTAAAGATCCTAAATTAAGTGCAGGTTCATTACCAGCTCCTTTAACTTTGATGTAACCTTTCATATTAGATCTAACTTCACTTTGATATACATATGTTCCTGCTGCATCAACTGGAATCTTCCAATACAAAGAACCGCTGGTCTTACCTTGTGCTGATATTCCAACTGCCTGCGTTCCATCATCAGAAACATGTACTAGACCATCATTATAATCATTACCATTATAATCTTGTATACGAACTGCGTCACCGGTTGTGTCTAAATCTAACCTCATAATAGTTCCAGCAAATGCTGACAACATAGGATTATTACCATTATTAGGATCTTCAGCAACTTTATAGTTAGCACTTTGTGTTGATAGTGTATACGAACTAGCAGCAGAAAACGCAATTTGTCGATATTTTAAATCTGTATTTGCAAAAAATGTTCCGTCATAAAATATTAAATCGCCTGCTTCTAAATCAGTAAGACCTACATCAGTTAATGTCACAAATGAAGTTGAACCACCGCCGCTTCCGCTACCACCGCCTAGTGATGTTGCTTTCCACAAGTTTTTTGCTAAAACATAAGTATATAATGTATTAGATGCAATAAATTCCTGTCCATCTGATGGGCTATTTGGAAAGTTTATTTGAGCCATATGTTGTTCTCCTAACTATATTTATTGAATTAACAGTAATGTATCAGTAGTCGTTGAAAATGTTGTTGTAGGTAAAACAGGAGATGAATTATAGATAAGACCTTTGCTAACCCTAAATGGTCCCCAGTTACCGTTAAATCTGTGAAACAGGCTGGGCCAGTATCCGAAAGCAATTGCTCCAAAACTACTTATATAAGCACTAGATGCTGATCCAAACGAATATGAACTTCCATTTCCTACTGCATTTAACCAATGTTTGATATACAAAGTGCCGCCTGATATGTACATTTCAACTGTTATATATCCCCATGTATCAAGGTTTAAATACCCTGAAATTGCTCCTATTGACCCATTTGGGGCACCACTCGATCCTGAATACCTAAGTTGCAAAGCATTATTACTACCGACATAATCAACAGCGTGATACATCGAGTTTGCATTGTCGCTTACAGCAAATACTGCGGCGGTAGTGTATGCAACTCCTTTAGGATATATCCACCCTTCAATTGTAATCTGTGATTGATTTCCATACTGCGATCTTAGACTATATTGCGGTGCATTGGTTTGACTACCATTAGCACCAAAACTTAGATTACTAAATTTTTTCGGATTGCTTGTACGAGAAAACCCCGATGGCAAACTCATACTTGACACTGAAACAAGAGTAGCACTTACATTTACATTATTAATAGTTATTGCACTTGTTGTATCAACTACAGTTCCACTTGTACTTACAGTTCTAATTTGTACTTGGAATGTTTCTGGACTTTCAACTACAGCATCTATAATAGGTGTAACCGTAAACTGTCCGGCATTATTTGAAATAGTAAAGCTACCACTAGAAACATTAAACTCACTAGCTTTAGTAACAGTCCAATATAATGTAGTTGCATTTGGAACAGCAGTTGTTGCTACATTAATTGTTACTGAACTACCTTCACTAACAGAAAATGTTGTCGGTGTCGCTGTGTAAGTTGGAACTGCTGGCGGTGAATACGTAGTTTCATAACCGTTTGAATCTGCTAATGCTACATTAGTTGAAGGGAATGCTCTTCCTGATCCCCAAATAATTCTTACTGCACCCTTGCCAGCAGTTGTATTTTCTAAACCAGGATATGAAGTTACATAACCAGCACCAGCATTTCTTTTATATACAACACCGGCGCCCCCGCCGTAATCTCCGCCGTTTGCTTGCTGGTTGTTGATGTTTCCACGAGTTCCGTCATCACCTCCAGATCCGCCGTTACCTGCATATAAAGTAGTAGCATTTGTTGCAGCTCCTCCTGCACCATTTGCACCCTGACCGTATACTCCTACGCCGCCGCCTCCGGTACTAGGTATTGTCCCAGTAAAATTAATATCACCTGAGCTATAATGACCGCCACCGCCGCCGCCACCACCGCTGCCTGCATCACCAGCATCTAGAGTTTCACTATCAGCACCGCCTGAGTGTCTGCCTGCATTACCGCCGTTTCCGCTATAGCCACCTGCTCCGCCGCCTGATTTCGATGCTGTTACATAGCCGCCGCCTGTTGATCCATACCCTCCTGCGCCTCCACCATCTCCTACCACTTCGGTACCAGTCCTCGATATAGCACTGCCGTTGCTGTCTCCGCCCTTAGCACTGACAGTAGCTGAACTTATAAAATAGCTACTTCCAGACTGGATCACAGGTTGGCCTGATGAGCTCAGCGTTGCGCCGTTGCCTACAGAAACAGTGTAATCTTCTCCAGGTATAACAGGTATAGAATTTTTCCAAGCTAGGGCGCCTCCTTCTCCGCCGTATTGGCCCCAGTCACCTGCACCGCCACCGCCGATTACTACTGCACTAACACTAGTTACACCAGCTGGTGCAGTCCATGTATACGTACCAGGAATATCATATAGTATACCCCCAACTACAGTTGTAGTAGTAATTGAATTAGACATTGCTCCATGGAATTGACAAATATAATAGAAAGTATCAGCTGTATGTACAGTCCACCGAATTGTTCCGTTAGATGTACCATTATTTGGTAATTCGCTTCCGTCAATAGTAATTGTATTGCCCGTACCAGTATTTGCTACTGTTTTAAGAAAAAACGGATGTCCTGGACTATTAATTACAAAATCTACAATATCATTTACATAAAATTCTAAGGTTGGATTTTGTCCACTAACTACTCCGTTTCTATCAGTACCGGTCATTGTATAAGACGATGCACCAGAAGCAGTGACAGTGATTGTATAATCAGGATTTGTGTTATCTACAGGATTAATACTAGTATCAGAAATAGTAAACTCAGCTGAAGTAGCATTAGTAGCATTTCCTAACGAGTCAGTAGCATCTAAAGAAAAAGTTGCTATATCAACACCATCAGTTGTAAAATCAGCTTTTGCTACTAATGTTACAGTTGCAATGCTATTATATATAACAGCAGTTCCTTGGAAAGATCCTCCTGTAACATCAGAATCACTAATTCCTTCCCATAAATACCCAACTGATGTGCCATCTGATACTCCAGTTGTAGTTATAGTAACAGTCATAGTGTCACCTTCGTCTACTGCGCCGCCGATTGGAGATTTAATTAAAGTGTATGTAGGAGCACCTGCATAATAACTATTTTCATATATTTTTTTCCAACCGCTATTTGCTGTTTTTAGAATATAGAATGCATCTTCGCTAGTAATCCATGCTATTGTTCCTATATCAATTCCCGAATCTGGTATTGCATCTAAATTAGCAAATGTAAGGACACTTTCTTGTGATAAAGATTTTTTTCTTGAATATTTTGCCATTATGAATAGTCCTGTTCTTGCACAATACTATCTGTATCTGCTGCATTGACTGAAGGAAAGCTGCGACTATCTCCCCACATTATTCTAACAGCTCCGTCTGCTCCATCTTGTCCAAATCCTGCTGCTGTATTAGTAGTTACGGCTGTGCCACTGCCACCACCGCCTGGAAATCCACCTGTTCCTGTATCTCCATCGCTTGCGCCTGATCCACCACCACCACCGCTTCGGAGTACCGGAAGTCCGTCTGATCCTAGACCATAAAATCCTACACCACCGCCTCCAGATAATCCTGGTGATGAGATAGCTTCACTGCCGCCAGCGCCGCCGCCACCTACACCTGCTGTTCCGTTTTGACCATTTGCTGGAAGATTTTGAATAAACGACGAACTTCCACCTGTACCACCAAGACCGCCGTAGCCACCTGCACCGCCACCGCCCCCGCCTGTACTTCCAACACTTGTTGCTCCGCTGCCACCATCACCTCCAGAATATGCTGAATTTAGTCCAGCAACTCCGCCGCCTGCGCCAGCAGTGCCAAACGATCCGCCATCGCCGCCTGATGCTTCTATCAGTACTTGTCCATTCGTAGTTTTTGCAACTCTAGTAAATCCACCGTTAGAACCTGGAAAGTTTCTTATGCCTCCGCTGCCTCCAGCACCAACTATAATTGTTAGTGACGAACCGTCATTTGCAACATTATTAGCATAAGATAGTGTACCACCGCCTCCACCTGCACCAGATGTGTTAGTTGAAGATTGCATACCAGAACCACCACCGCCAGCTCCTATACAAACAATGTGTATCAATGCAGGAGTTCCTTGAGGAGGGATCCATGTATACACTCCTGGTTTAACCCAAATTGCTCCGCTATCTGCTGCGGTAGTAACTGTTTGAGAAAGTAATAATAATACATCTTTTGAAATACTATTAATTCCGTCACTAGCAGTTACTCTAATAAGTTTTTCACAAGTGTCTGTTGTTGTAATAGGTGTGATAACTAATACACCTGTATCATCATTAAATGTTAACGAATCAACTGGATCTGTACCTGTGTTATCACTAGTAAATGTCGGATAAGATAATTCGTAATTTATTGAAGCGCCTTCAGGATCTGTTGCACTAAAATCTAAAGTTGTAGTAGCACCTGCTTGTTCTAAAAATACTGTTGCATCTATTCTGTTATTCCATATAGGTGGTAGATTTTCAGTTTGTATATATCCCCATTCGTCGCCGTCCCATAAAAATACTTCACCAGCAATAAAAGACTTGCTTCCGTTTGGCACGCCAATACTAGGTAATGCATTTGTATATTCTTTTTGATATCCTTTGTTAGCCTTATAACTGCTCATTATGCGTTCCCCCATGCAAATCGTATAGCGCCCTGAGTTCCGCTGCTAGTATCTCTACCTAAAAACCATTTATAATAATAGCTTGTACCGCTACTGATAATAGTTTGATTACGTATACGTCCACCTACACCACCGCCAGCGCCTGCGCCGTATGCATCACCTGTTGCTGTTCCGCCATTAGTCCCGTTACCAGCAAGAGTATAGTTAAAACTTCCATTCCATAATATGGGTGCATCAGCACCATTACTTCCATTTGTTGAGCCGCCATATAAATGCATGCCGCCACCTTGACCGCCATTTGCTTGTTTACTGTAATTGAATCCGCCAGTACTTCTATAGAAGTCGCCACGTCCAGTACCGCCCATGCCTCCACGACCTCCGCCGCCTCCACCACCAGGCTTTGTTCCGGAATTACCTGATTGTCCAGCCTCACCTGTTTTACCATTAACTATTTCATGGCTGTCTGCAAGTGTAGCAACAGAGCCGTGTACAGATCCAACTCCCCCGTTGCCGCCTGTGGTAATCCTACCTTTGCTGCCGCCGCCTGCTGTTAACATTGTTGTACCATTATGTGTTATACTACTACTCTGTCCATCAGTTGGTTCTACTATTGAGCCAGATTGTGGATAGTAAGTTAGACCTGTTCCGGAATTAGTGCTAACTATTTCGAAAGGACTGTTAGCATAGTTTATCCCAGCGGTACCACCTACGCCTACATCAACAGTAATATCATCACCAGGTGTAACTGGGTAGCCTAATATCGAAACATAAGCACCACCGCCTCCACCACCAGATGATCCATTAGAAAATTCTCCAGCTTCAGCTGAGCCGCCACCGCCAACTGCATAAATGTTTATACTTGTTACTCCTGCCGGAACTGTAAATGTTCCATCAGATGTAAATACTTCGTCACCTGAAACAATTGCACTTGTGTCGTTTATTGTAACCGACGTACTTCCACCACCATTATTTAAAGCAATTACAAATGTTTCACTACCTTCATCAACACTAGAATCTTCTTTAATATTGAATGATTTTTGTGCAGCGCCGACTGCATCTACAGTAAACGATCCTGACAAAGAAGTTTCACCCGGTGCTTCTAAATCTGCTACTTGTATTCCTGTGATTGTATATGGTAACACTGTTCCTGTAGGAACATTTACAGTATTAAGTGTTATAGTAAACGAATCGCCTTCGTCTACTGTTCCAATACTTGGAGTAAGTGTATATTCAGCAATAGGTGTAGTGCTTGTATCTCCTATCGTAACACTAGTACTATCTGCACCATTATCTAAACTAAAAATCAGTGTTTCACTGCCTTCGGTTGTTAAATCTTCTGCAACAGTATAATCTACAGATGCTGCATTATCAACAATAGTAAATGAGCCCGTTAACGATGCTCCACTTAAATCTGCACTAGATACTGTTCCTGTTATTGTATAGCCTAAAGTTGTGTTATCAGGAATATTAGTAGTAGTTAAATTAATAGTTATTGTATCACCTTCGTCAACTACATTGCTTACAGCTGATACATTATAAGTTTGAATAAACAAACTAGCCGGAGGATCTAATAAATTTGCTTCGACCCAAAAATTTCCGTTCCATATATAAACATCGTCGCTTACTATATATCTATCACCTATAGTATTATTACTTAACGGCAACGCTTCTTTTGTAGGTTTAACTGGAATTTCAAAGTATTTTTCTTCACTGTAACGACTCATTATCTATCTTTCAGTATCCATCCGTTAGCTGAGCTGTGAAAGATTAATCCTAAACTTGCTCTATTGACATCAATAATTAGATCTTCTGATTCTCCTTGAATAGGACTACTTGAAGTTATCGTACATGCGTTTGTTGCAAAATTTCCTTTTATATCTACTATTCTTATTTCTTCTCCTTTTGACGCACTTACTGGTAAACTAACACTTACTGCGCCTGCTGTTGTATCTACAAATATCAAATCGTATGATGATGCAGCATAAGGGCTTTGTGTACTGTTTATATCAACAGGAGTAAGAACATCAGCAGACTGACTACTGCCAGCAGTAAATGTTAATCCATTACCGGTTGAATTAACTGTTACAAATGCGTTTTCGTTTCCAACAAAACTATTAGGAGTATCCGACATTCCTATAAATGTTGTAATACCTGCTTGTACATCGCCGTTAAACTGTTCAATAACATTACCGCCGTTAGATTGCACCCATACTCCCTCTGTAGCAAACCAAACAGCTAAAATTCCTAATTCACTATCATACCACAAATCGCCAGCTGCTGGATTAGATGGTGCTGTTGTGCTGACCGTAACACTTGCTCCGCCTCCACCACCAGAACCGCTTCCTGAAATTGTTAAAACATTTCCAGATACTGACGTTGCTATTCCGCCGGATCCTACAATTCCTAAGGTTGTATTACCTCCAGTAGCTACTCCGGTTCCGCTATCTGATTGTACAGCATTAAATGCAATTGCACTAGATGAACTTGGTACAAAATTTACTCCGTTATATGCTAAAATTTGTCCTGAAGATGCTCCTGATAAATTAATTTGTACACTATTGCCGTTACCTAATGCATTATATAATTCTGTAAAATTACTATTAACTTTACCTGCACCATCTCTTAAGCTATCACCTGTACCGTCATTGGCGCCAGCACCTGTGTTTATTATTTGTTTTGCCATTACTGCGGCTCCTTGTTATCAAATCTTATGTCTTGGTTATCAAACGAAACTGTGTTATTATCAAATGTTGGGTATACCCCAAAACGTCTATAATCTTTTTGTATTGGATTAATAGGTACGTCAGGAACAACTACTGTTCCCTCGTCAATGCCTTGATTAACTCTTAATGTAAGTTCGCCATTATCGTCAACATAGTAAGAATAGTTACCGTCATCAAATTTGTATTGTTGATAAATTAGACTAGGGTAACGCTCCGCATGATTTATATCATTGCCTTCGAAAAAGTTGACACCTGGTATGAAATAAGGAAAGTCAAATGCCGGATCATCACCGATTTCATTAACTAGTACTCCGTCAGTGCTATCAAATGCATCAACTTTACATAGTATTAATTCTTCGCCGTCTGATCGCATACCATAAAAGAAACGTTGACTACGAGTTTGTTTTGCTTTTTTCCTAGGTGTTTCACCTATATAATAAACCGAGTCTAATTTCTTTAGTGCCATTAGAGTATTTCCACATAACTTACTATTGCATCTACACTATTAGCTAAATTACTTTTAACCTTTAATTGATTGTCATTACCTAATATTAACTTTTCTCCTCCTGCAATTAGTCGTAAACTACTATTTGGAGGTAACATAACTTCTTTAATAAAATATCCTTCTACATCTAATTCATTTGTTACAGTAACATCAATGAATAAGTTGCTTTCTGAAACATTTGCTAAACTAATTCCAACTACAGTAAGTTTACTATTGTTTGTATTATCTACCATTGTTACTGGTGTAGAACCTATGTTTTTTTCTATACTATTTCTAAAATAATTTGCCATTTTTTTATCCCATAATTAACGCTGCCATGAAGGATGCGTCTTCAGCATCTGATTGACTGATACCTGAACTTGATGATGCTGCCACCGGTAGCCATTTTCCTGCTAATGAATCCCAACGCAAGTAATCTCCATTTTGTACTCCGGTAGTGTCTATATCTCCAATTTGATCTAATATAATATCAATACTAGCACCATCGACTGTACCAGGTTCCCAAGTAAGTGTAAAATTGTTCCAAACTAACGCTTGACCGTTTGTTGCACCTATTTGAGCTAGTCTTGCCGTATTTAGTGTGTTGTTTACACCGTCAACTAATAATGTAGAGTCATCACCAAATACACTACCTAGTAAATCTCCGTCAAACACTCCTTCACTTCCGCTAGTAATATAACCTGCATCATTTGTAAAGTGACTAACATTTGTAGGTGCACCAAGTAGATCTGAGTAGTTTCCAGTTAAACCTACTTGAGATATAGACGGATTACCGCTTAAATCACTATAAGAAATTTGCTTAAATGTTACATCTCCACTACCGTCAGTACCTAAATATGTACCGTTATTTCCATCTGCTGTAGGTAATGTATATGATTCATTTATTTCTATTGCACCATCGTTACCGCGTATTCTAAATCGTTCTTGTAATATGTTTGTAACATTGTTACTTGCTTGTCCTTGCGACCCTGTTTTGAAAACAATAGCACCGCTACTAGCTGTACCAGTTGATGTTCCTGCAATAACTTCAATTGTACTACCAGCAATATTTGTGCCAACGCCATTTGCTGATGATATAGCTCTTGTTGCTCCGCCTGTGTTATCAGTTGCTGCTCTTCCTAGAGTAATATCACTTTCAACAAAGAAGTTATCATGATTTTCTAATCTAAAGAAATCTGAGCCAATTTCTAGTTGCGGAACATTAGCACTATTTGAATATTTAAGTGCAACGCCTTGAGAGTATATTTCGTTTTGTACAGTAATACTATTGTTAACTACAATTGCACTTGACGTTGTATTTCCTCTACCTGTAACTGTGCCAAATGTGTCAGCTTCAGCAGTAAGATAACCACTTGAGTTATTAAAGCTAATTACACCTGTAGTTGTATTAAAACTTATATCACCAGTGCCAGAAATATCTGTCAATGCTAAGAAAGACAAATCATTATTCAAATCACTTAAATTAATAGGAAAGTTATTATAACTTGATCCATCGTTTGTGTATTGCCATTTGTCTGAAGTTTCGTTCCAACGTATTGCTACAGTGCTACTTCCGCCTCTAAGTACTTCAATACCTGCATTTTCAGTAGGAGTTCCTGTTGTAAAATCGCTGTTG
>Ga0187219_1000012_pt1 | contig 66366 bp, 69 predicted proteins | sample 13SPOviralmetaG_FD_130162 | JGI IMG/M metagenome (GOLD analysis project Ga0187219, IMG submission 130162) | Marine viral communities from the oligotrophic San Pedro Time Series (SPOT) site, San Pedro Channel, CA, USA - 13 SPOT_SRF_2010-07-21... | ecosystem: Environmental > Aquatic > Marine >... | reverse complement strand
TGTGTGTCAGAGGAACTTGCGGATTCCTTGGTCAACAATGCCGCGCCACTCGATGTGGTCGAAGTCCATGGGACATGAGTGGAGCATCGTCATGACTCGTCTCCTTGATGCAGGAGGGAAGCTAGTGAGTACAAAGAACCTGATGTCATCCCAAGTCCGAAGGGTGTAGAGCTGAGTCGTGAGCTCCTCTTGGAGCGGTGTGAGTGTATCTGTCATGTTTGTCATGTTTGTGTATGTATTTGTGAGAGACACAGAGGGGAGTCGAACCCCTCCTTGCACCATGTGTGTCTGTGTCGATGTCTCAGAGGCAATCATCCATTGAGATTTCGTCAGCGGCTTGGCCGTAGCCATCCTGAAGGGCGGCGTAGCGGACAGCGTCATCCATGTCCAAGTGAGATGGGACATCGGCGTAGTCCATCCATGTCTGTGTGATGACATGAGCCTTCCGAGGATTGGCAGGAGGGTTGGGGACCTCCTTCCGTGTGTCTGTGTCGATGTCGTAGACAACCTTTGTCCGCTCCGCTTTAGCGGCTCGTGTCTCTGCCTGTCTCAAGCTCTGCTTCTGTGCCTGAGCCTCAAGCTTCCCGTTCGAGTCCTTGGCGGACTTGTTGGCCTTCCGCTTCAGCGACTTGGTGGCGACCGACTGGACCTTCTGGTCAATGGGCTTCGTGGGGAGAACCTTAATGGTTCTGCTGTGTGTGTCAGACACAGAGTCGAAGACCGCTTGGATGGAGGCCGCCTTGAGCTTCTCGGCTCGCTTGGTGACCTTCTTCGCCTTGCGGGGCTTTTTAGCTTCCCACACAGACAGCGCCTTGAGGTCGGCTTTCTCAGCGGCCCAAAGAGCCTTGTTAGCGGCCTTACGGCCTTGGAGGGTGATGCAGGACTTCTGCTTTGCAGAGAGTGTGTATGTCATGTTTGCCATGTGTCAGTGTTTCTGAATCCCAGCGGTGTTGCTGAGACCACAAAGATATGGACAACTTTTCGAAATAAGGGCAAAATTGAAGGGAGAATCTTCCTGTGCGATTTCCGCGTCCGCATTATGCACGGGGAAACAGGCGCCGAAGATTCGCATGATGTGCACATGAGCCGCGCCCAGCTGATGCGTCATGACGGGAGGCCCAGAACAGCCAAGCAATGGAGGCCAAATAGGACTGGGATAAACGTCAACCAACGAAGCCATCGCGAAGCAAAGCTTCCTGTGTGAAACCATGTGTGATTCGGCGTGTATAATGCAGGCGGAATGGAGTGTGGTTTTGTGGCTGTAAGGGGTGAGGGGTGGTTGTCTTGTCTATCTTGATAGCTACGCTATGACAATCGACCTAAAGCGGTGCTGCACTCTACCTGCCTTAAATCGTTGAGTCCTAGTGGCTTATGGCAAAAAGCTGAAACTCTTGGCGGAGCGGCGCGGGTTGTGAGGGGGGCGGGGTTGCGTAATGCGTTTCGGGTTACGTGCGCGAGCGGTGATGCATATGTATAGTCCCCAGGATCTGTATTACTCACCCCTTTTTTAAGCTGGTACCCTGTTCCATGACAGGTGGTTAGGCTTGGTGCGTTCAAGGGAACCTTCAGGACTTGCATATGTCAATTTTCTGCTGTAACTTCGCTGAGCAGCCTAGCGGATGACACTTCAAAAGCTTCTGTAAGTAGCCTCCAAAGTATTTTTGGTAGTGTTGAGGAGTCAAGAGTCTGTTACACTTAATGCTGTGAGTGGCGCAAGAACTATCTTGTTATATTTGTGCTATGAAGGCCAAGAAAGGACCCCGTGTTAAGCAACTTCTCAAGGAGTTGGAGAGCGGGAAGCACAAGACTAAGGGTCCACCCGTAAGTGAAGCAGGCATGAGCCTATCGAGCATGTTAAGGCCATTTATGGGGGTGGGATCTGATAAAGAAACCCCAGGGTTCACTAAGTCCGTGAGCAAAAGGGGGCTACCTAAAGAGGACGTAATAGAGTTCCAGAAGATCCTTTTTAAGGAAGGTTTAATCTCTGAATCAGACATAGATGGGGACTGGGGGGAGGTCACAGAGAAGGCTTTTCAGGAGTCTAAGACCTTTAGTCATGTGGATCCAAGCTTTAAGGAGGGGTTGGTTAGGCATTTCCTTCCAGACAACCTGGGTCAGTTAGTAAACAAAGAGACAGGGTCGGCAAGGATGGGTGACTCTTCTTTAGACAAAGAGCAAAGGAGAATGCTCCTCAATGTAATCCAAAATGCAGTAGAGAGGACGGGAAAGAATACAGGAGGGACCGAGTACACCGACTACAACCCCGAAATAGCCAACAGGATAAACAGGGGGGCAGAAGGATCTCTAAGGGAAATTGCTGTAAACACGGCTACAGACCCTTTGTACAGGCTGGCCACCACAATAGGAAGAGGCAGATACTGGCCTGACCCAGAAAACCCTGGGGGGTACATCTATACAGACGTATACGATTGGAATAAAGGAGAACGAAACTTCAAAGAAGGGGAGAACAGCAACTGGTACAGGGAGCTAAGGAACAGAGTTAGGAGCGGGGAAGAAGGAGATAGGGATTATAACAAGAACGACGACTTCAGGATGAATTTTAGAATACACCCTAACGAGTTTACAAGATGAGAGCTAAGAAAAGAAAGGTTACTAAGGGAGGCTTCGGCGTTGAAGTTGACGGTAAGGAGATCCAAGTAGAAGGCAAGAAGGTGGAGAAGCGCGGGGGGCGCGTCACTAAGTTCAAAGCCAAGGGAGAAGGCGAAGGTTTTAAGGTTAAGATCAAGGACAAGCTCAAGAAGAGCAAGTCAGGCCTAGTAAAGAAAGATAAGCGACAGAGTAAGTACAGGTAGGTCTCTACTTGAGTCTGTATATCTAATATATTTGTCTCATGGATTTTATTCTTGACAATCTCGCTGAGCTCGTAATCGGAGTTCTCGCCCTCATCAAGGTGGTGGTAAACCTTACTCCAACGGACAAGGACAATCAGGTATTCGGATATATCGACAGCTTGGTAAATATGGTCATCGCTGATAGAAAGAAGAACTAATGGCTGATCCCAAAAAGAAATCTCCTGACTTTGCAGACAGAGTAAGGGGGGCAATTAACTCTGCGTTAGAGCCCATAAGGAGTGCTGGTCAAAGAGCACAGGCGTCAGCGTCTTCAGCAGCGGACAGGGCATTGGCTCCTGCTCAGAAAGTTCAGGGGAAAGCTGCATCGGCAGCGGATAGGGCATTGGCTCCTGCTAGAAAAGCTCAAGCGAAAGCGGCAAACGCGGTAAGCGGTAAGCCAAAAGCTAAGACTTCTACTCCAGCAGCAAAACCAAAGGCCAAGAAATCTTCTTACGCAGATGCTAAGAAAAAAGATCCCAAGTTGGATTCATACATTAAAGCCCGAAACTCCGCCACAAAGGGATCTCCAGAGTACAATGCTGCTCAGAACAAGATCAATAGCGCTTACGGCAAGGGTCCTACAAATAGACCCAGCGTAAAGGCAGCCCCGAAACCAGCAAATAAGCGTGTAGTGAAAATGAACGCTCCTTCCAGGGTCGAGAAGAAGGTCGTTACTAAAGTTTCTGCTAAGACGCCAGCTTCTAAGCCTACTCTTAAGCCTACTATTAAGACAGCACCGAAGCCAGTGTCTGCGGTAAAGCGCGGACCTAAGACTGTAGCTCAGGGTGCTGACCGCAAGGATGTGAGAGCAGATAGAAAGGCCGCACGTATTAACAAGCGTTCTAAGCGAGAGAAGTCTAAAGTGGTCACCCCTAAGAAAAGAGTGGGTGTTATGGGAAACCGAGCTAAGACTACGTTGAACAAAAAATTAAAAGGCTTATCATGATGAACTCAGGTGGCATGGCGGACAAGCTTCGCGAAGCAATGGAGAAAAAGAAAGGAGGGCAGAACAGCTTTAGTATGGCTGGTCAGTACACTTCTCCTGTAGAGCGTGACGGAGATCGGGAGTTTGTTATGTACGATGCCCCTAACGGGGAGCAGGTAAAAGTCTACGGGAACTGGAACGAATACGCTGTCTCTCAGGATGAGAACGGCGGCATGATGATCGCTGACGAAGACTATCCTATCGTAGAAGACGAAAACGGGGATTTTGTTCTCGATGAAGCTACTTTCGAAGGTCAATCTCGTGGTCAGCAGATGCGTAACGAAGCTCAAGGCGGTCCAGGAGCCAGTGAAACAGAGGATCTTATGGAAATGCTGAACCAGTCTCGTGGTGCAGGTGGATCTAAGGCCCAAGGCATGAAGTACGGAGGTAAGATCTACGAGCAAGGTGGTGAGATCAAGGACGGCAGAAAGAGAATTACGGTATCTACTAGGGAGCAGAACGGAATGGTTCAGCCTACGTTCTTTGCTGACGGGGAGCCTGTGTCGCCTCGTCAGGCGGCCAGCATCTACAAAAGCGACTACCTCAAAGAAACACAAGCTAAAGGGGCGGGAGCTCCAGACTTTAACCGATTTGCACAGAACGCGATCATGCGCTCTCTTGCAGCACAAGGTAAAATGGGGGGCATGAGAGACACGGTTCGTCAGCAGAACAAGGAGTTTAGAGAAGATAGAGAGAAAGCGGGAGTCAAAGGCCTACTGCGTGGCTTAAGCAACTACAGAAGATGACTAAAAAGAAAAAGCCCCTCACGGGGCTTTTCTCTTAGTATGCGGTTTTGGTTACTTTACTACCGTAGCTACTGTAATCGTAGTTACTTCTGGGTGCACCTGCTGGACTTGGCAGTCGTACACAAACTGTTCTTCTAACTGCCCGTCGATGTAGTGGGTAAAGATGTACTCCTTGAAATTAGTGTCGAGGTCAGTTAAGATCAATGTCTCTGACTGAACCATCCCCTCGTACATGTTTTGAGCTACCCCTAGGTTAGAGACTACCGTTACACTCCATTCGTGAGTAGCTGCAGGTAAGCTATAGTCTGAGGGTTGAAAAAAGATGGTCTGTGCGCTGATTGCAGTCGTGGCTGCTAATAATAGGGTGGTGATGATGTGCTTCATAGTGCTTAGTTTTGTTCGCTGATCTCAGTCTATGAATAACTTCTCGTATTTCCAAATTTTGGCCTTGTTAATCGGTGTTAACTATGGGCAGTAAAGGATACTTTAATCCAAGATTGAAACAAAAAGACTTTAACAAAAAGCAGAATGAAATTGTCCAAAAATTTGAGTCTAAGAGAGGCGGTAAGAAGCACGACGGCAAAGCGCCTAGGACTAAAAAACGCGCCTGACGACCCTCAGATAACTAACCTCAAGCTAGTAGCAGGACATGTCTTTCAACCTCTCCGAGATCACTTTGAAGTCCCGATATACGTGTCGTCAGGGTACAGATCCCCAAAGCTCAACAGTTCGATTGGGGGCAGCGCTACCTCTCAGCATTGTCAAGGTCGCGCTTTGGATTTGGATGCTGATGTATTTGGGAAAATAAGTAATGCAGACATATTCTTCTATATCAAAGAGTGCTTGGATTTCGATCAGCTCATATGGGAGTTTGGTGATGACACCAATCCCGACTGGGTTCATGTCTCATACAACTCTCCATCCGAAAACAGAGGTCGAGTCTTAAAGGCGTACAAGGACGTCAAGTACCCAGGAACAACCTATAGGGTTTGGTAAAACCGTTGCACCATAAGTCTAGCTTTCTGAGACAGTCCGTACCGCACTCTATAGTTATACTTAGTTTCCTCTCTAAATAAGTGGTCATCCATGTTTTTAGAAGGGGTGAGCCTTTCAAAGTGCTTGTAAATAAGGTCTTGCTGAGCTAGAGGGTATATCACTCTGTTGGCCATGTTGCTTCTATTCATTCCGTACTCTGACGCGGCGTAGTCTATGGTAAAAAACTCTAGGTCGTATCCCCACAGAAGAAATTCTAGGTGGCTCCAGAGTATTTGATTGTGGTCGCAGAAGTCTCTTCTTGACGAATGAAGGTTTTTAAGGTGGTTTTTGCTTATATACTTGTCTTTTAGCACAGAAAACTCCCTAAACATCTTCTTTTTGCTAACTGTAGATCTTGGCATTAGTATGTATCTTTAGTAAATGAATTCAAAAGACAAGCAGTTTATCTCTGAGGTATACGAGTTAGTCTCTAAAATAGAGGAATTAATCCGTTCATACGAGTATGAAGATAAAGTAATGTCCTCTATTGTCATAGGGGTTTTAGACACAGACCTAAGTAAAGAGCCAGAAGAAGGGGATTCGGTAGAGCTAAAAAGTGTGTTTAGCTACAACTTAGACAGTAGAGACGAGCTAGAGATAATTAAGGAGATAATGAGCGCCCAGTTTGAGGATGAGCCTTCTGATCTAGACGACTTGCTTTCTGACCTTGGTATATCACTAAACTAATGGATGGACTAATTAGAAAGATAGTTATAGGTAAAGACCCTAAAAACGGGATGGCCTATTACTGCGGAATGAGAGCTGGTGACGGAAAGGTTACGGCCATAATCCAAGACGAGTCTTATTTGCATAAGCACGGAAAATGCCGTTACTTAGTATATATAGAGAATGATGAGGGAACAGTATTGTGGAAAGCAATAGACGATATGCCCTGCCTTCTTGAATACGATTTGAACTTTTAATAAATGCAGTCACTTACAGACTTTGTTGTAGAGATAGAAAATAAGCTTCAGGACACCATTAAAACGGAAAGTGGGCTAGAACTTTTTATAGAGACTAAGTTTAATGAATTTGAAAGAAGAACTACGGAGGGCATTGTGGTCTCTGCTCCACTTAAGCATGAAACTGGCGCGAAGGCTGGAGATACGGTTTACTTTCATCATCACGTGGTTATACATGGTGGTAGCCCACTTGTTGAAGAAGACAATCACTACCTCGTCAACTACGATGACAATCATGCGGCTTCAAGCCAAGCGATTGCATACAAAAGCAAAGAAGACAATATTGTCCGCCCCCTTAAGGGCTGGAGTCTACTTGAGCCTGTTGAAGAAGATATTGAAAGACCTTCTGAAATAATAGAGGTTGTAGACTTAAAAGAGAAAGTAGTAACCCAGGGGGTAGTTTCTTTTTCTACCCCTGAGCTGAAACTTATAGGTGTATCAAAAGGAGATATTGTAGGGTTTAAGAAAAACAGGGATTACAGAATTAAAATTGATGACAAAGAATACTACAGGGTCGCGATCTCGGAACTCCTCTACAAGGTTCAGCACCCTTGAGGCCGCAATAAAGCTTATGGACGCTATGGCTATAGCTATATCGAACATGATTGAAGAAGTGAAAAAACCTGTAGACCAGGACGTAAACGGAAGCGCTCGCAAGGCAGAACTTCAGTCAGTTAAGCAGACCGCTGTAGACTGCAAGGACTTAATTAGAGAAAGACAATCTCTTGAGCAAATGGTGAAAGAACTAAGCGAAAATGGAAAAATTGAAGAAGATAAAGACTACTCAGGAGGGTTTGCGGAGAAATTCAGCAAGTGACCATACTCTATATTCTGGATCATTTAATTGGGTATCTTCGCTTAACAATAACCACGTTTACTTTAACGAGGAATGGAACGGAGAGTATGAAAGCTAGGAATTACAAAAAAGAGTATGAAAAGTACGGTAAAACCGAGGCTGCTAAAAAGTACCGAGCGGAACTCAATCAGCATAACCGAAAAAAGGGGACGTATGGTAACGGTGATGGCTTGGACGCCGCTCACGAAGGTGGTAAGATAAAGAGATTTATTAAGGCTTCTTTAAACAGGGCAAACAACAGGCCTAAAAAAAGAAGCAGTAAGTGATAACATCGGTGAGTATCTCCTCAAGCTTATATCTTGTAGAAAGAGTAATCGGTCACATGTGGGTTCAATCCCCACCTCGCCGACATAATTGAATAGAATGAAAGAAAGACTATTTGCCATTTGTCTACTTGTGTTGAGTACCGCTTCTTCTGCCCAATGTGATGTAGACATTATTGACGTCAACTTAAACACCTACGAGGTGACTCTAGAGATAGTCAATAGCGAAGGTTGCGGAATGCAGGGCTATCAGGCTACTTCAGGGGCAATAAACATGCTGATGATTGGGATGCACGTCCCAGGGGTTGATGAGGCTTGGGACCCCCCTGGGCCTTGTGATATGTCACCCAATTCCAATCACTTGGGATGGACTTATGGGGTCAGCTTAAACTCCATGCTCAGTAACTGGGGAAGTGACTTTGATATAGATATGCCGCTGTACTCTGGAGACACGGTGGTAATGCAGTTAGACAACCCCTATGAAACGGACTGTGAGAACGACCCTTTTCTGACGGGGGGACAGAGCTGCTGCGCCCCACAGTTTATAGACTATTGGGTCGGCTTAGGTGAGTGCATTGAGATTGTAGTTTGGCAAATAAACTACTCCAATACATGGTATGCTGCCGATGGAGGATGGGCTACTACAGGAGTCAACGGGGATGGAACTGAGTGGGGCTCTACAGGCTCGTATCCTGACCAGGAGCTTGAAAACTGGTGGGTGTCCTGCGAACAGGAAGATCCGATTTATGTAGTAGATACAGTTTATGTAGAGCTACCCCCAGACACCATAGAGTATTACTTTAACGACACCACGTATTTAACTGACACCCTGTATATTGACGTATGGTACTACACTACGGATACTGTGTATCAAGTAGATACTTTGACTCAGTATGTAGAGCTGCCTCCCGATACAATAGAGGTGTATTTGACAGATACTTTGTATGAGTCAGAGTATATATATGACACCACATACGTGTATGTAAACGACACCACATACGTTTTTGACACCACATATGTGTATCAAAAAGACACCATATACGAATACGTAGTCCAAGAAATATGGATCGATTGTATCACAGGGGACCTTTGTGACGAGGACCCCCCAGGAATAGGACAAGAGCAAGTTATATATGTGCCTAATGCTTTTTCACCCAATAACGACGGTGTAAACGATGCCTTTTTTGCTGTGACACAAGATCCTAATCACTGGATAGAGTGGGAAATGATTGTGTTCAGTAGATGGGGAGACATAGTATTTAGGTCGGATGACCCGTCTAAAAAGTGGGACGGGTCTGTTTATGAGGGAAGTCACTACTCGCCTAACGGAGTTTATTCCTGGATTATAAACGCTAGGGGGGAAAGGGAAGTGTCGATAAGACTTAAAGGGAGTGTAACTTTAGTTAATTAACTTACGCCTCTATAGCTCAGCTGGATAGAGCAACAGCCTTCTAAGCTGTAGGTCCCTGGTTCGAGTCCAGGTGGGGGTACAATTAAATTTATAATGAGTAAATACAAGTGTGAGTGCGGGAAGGAGTCTGAAGTGTCTGGGGTAACCATTAAGGTTATAGACGGTGTTGTCCGCCACGACGTAAAGTGTGAATGCGGCAAGTACATGGAGCTATTAGACAAAAAGTCTGGGGTCCCTTCATTTAGAAGCAACAGGTATGGACAAGTCCGATGACACTATTTGGCTGGACCCTGAGGGCAAAAAAGGAGAGGTACTTGAGTTCCACGGCCTTGACATTGGTCTTCCGAAAAAGCCAAAGCGATCTGAAATACTCTTCCATGACAAGCCAAAAGGGATGCAGATGTGGAAACGCATACCTATGCCCCAGGAGTTGTCGAGGGTTAGAAGTATGGATGAGTGGTTCGAAAAGCCTTCCGAATTTCGAAAGAAGTTTTCTGCTTATATCGAAAAGGAGTTTGAGCGCAGGCGTAACGGTGTTTGGTTTTACAACAATGGCTTGCCTACGTACATTACAGGGAGGCACTATATGTTCCTTCAGTGGAGTAAGATTGATATCGGATTTCCTTCGTACCTTGCCTTCCAGCGTGAGATATTTATTCACATGGCTGCGTGTGAAGCTGATTCCCGTTGTATCGGTCAGCTATATACTAAGTGTAGGCGTTCTGGCTATACTAATATCTGTGCCTCTGTACTTGTTGACGAGGCTACGCAAGTTAAAGACAAGCTCTTGGGCATCCAGTCAAAGACTGGTAAGGATGCTCAGGAGAATATATTCATGAAGAAAGTAATTCCGATGTTTCGGAGTTACCCATTCTTCTTTAAACCTATTCAGGATGGCACTACGAACCCACGTATGGAACTCGCTTTTCGGGAACCATCAAAACGAATCACCAAGAAGAATAAGACGTCACAAAAGGGGGACGCTCTCAACACTATCATCAACTGGAAAAACACAACCAATAATGCCTACGACGGAGAAAAGCTGCACATGCTGTACCTCGACGAGGCAGGAAAATGGGAGAAGCCAGTAGACATAAAGGAGGCATGGAGAATTGAAAGGACATGTCTTATCGTTGGTAAAAGGGTAGTGGGAAAAGCAATGGTTGGCAGCACCGTCAACCCAATGAATAAAGGAGGTGAAGAATATAAAAACCTTTGGGAGGACTCAGACCCAGGAGAAAGAAACGCGAACGGAAGAACCCGAAGCGGCCTATATCGTATTTTTATCCCTGCTTCTTATGCTCTTGAAGGGTTTTTTGATGAGTATGGCAATCCTGTTTTGGATAGCCTGTCTGATGGAAATCAGGTTATGGGGGTAGATGGGGAGATGGTAGGGCAGGGCAGTCTAGAGTATTTAAAAAACGAAAGACAGAGCTTAAACCACGATCCATCTGAACTTAACGAGGTCATAAGACAATTCCCTCTTACGGAAGAGGAGGCGTTTCGAGACAGCATAGAGGGGAGTATATTCAATATTGGAAAAATATACCAGCAGGTTGATTGGAATAACAACCTTTACCCTGACCCAGTAGTCACTGGAAACTTTATGTGGAAGGTGAAAGACAAAGAGGTTATATTTTCACCCGACCCACGGGGGAGATTTAAGCTGTCTTGGCAACCACCGACCAGCCATAGAAACAAGTATACTGAAGATAGAGGAAAGAAAAAGCCTTTAAATTACCAGTATGGTGTTGGGGGTGTAGACTCGTATGACTTGGATGAGACGGTTGACGGAAGGGGATCTAAAGGAGCCCTTCATTTGTATAACAAGTTTAGTATGAACAGTGATTTTCCAGACAGCATGTTTGTTCTGGAGTACGCCTCAAGACCAGACTTAGCCAGCATTTTCTATGAAGACGTTTTAATGGCTTCTTTCTACTACGGATATCCATTACTTGTAGAAAACAACAAATACGGTATAGTTCGGTATTTTGAGACAAGAGGATATGATGGATATTTAATGGATAGGCCAGCTCACTTGCTTTCGGCTAATACGAAATCAAACGTGAAAACAAAAGGAATACCCTCTAACTCTCAGGACGTTATTCAGGCTCATGCTCATGCGATAGAAACATATATTCATAATCACGTAGGTGTAAAGCCAGAAACAGCTGACTTCGGGAACATGTATTTTAACAGGACTTTAGAGGACTGGATAGGGTACAAAATAACCAACAGAACAAAGTATGACCTTACAATAAGTTCTGGGTTGGCTCTTCTTGCTGCTCAAAAATCAAAGCAATTAAAAAAGACCTCGAATTTCAACGACAAGAAGTTTTTCAGGAAGTCTAAGATAAAAGAGTGGCATCGCTAGTTTCACTATATTTGCCGATAGATGCACGGCAATCAGGGAAAAAATAGTATCAACTTTCCTGACCCCTTAGCTCCAAAAGAGTTAAAGTCAGAAAAAAGTTACGGCCTGAAATACGCGAAAGCTATTTCAAATCAGTGGGGGAGTTCTGAAAATTCAAACTCTACGCTAAATAAAAGGTCTAGAACCTTTGAGAAAAATAGAAAGTACGCTAACGGGACACAAGATACTTCTATATACAGGCAGCTACTGAGCAGCCTTGACCCTAGCAACTCAGACGGCAGTTTCTTAAACATGGACTTTAGTCCAGTGCCTATTCTCCCCAAATTTGTTAGAATTGTAGTAAACAAGATACTTTCTAGTGAGCCATATCCTAACCTTGAGGCAGTTGACCCTCTGTCGTCTAGTGAAAAAGACATAGAAAGAAAAAAGGTTGAAATGGCCGTCCAGAACAAAAAGAAGCTGGAGGCAATCAAAGAAAAAACTGGAGTTGACGTTGCCGAAATGGAAGAAATTCCAGAGACCCTTGAAGAGGCAGAAATATTTATGGGGAATAACATAAAGTCTTCTTCTGAAGTGGCCGCTCAGATAGCCACAAATATGACACTAAAGTGGAATGACTTTAATGACTCTATATATCGGAGGTGTGTAAATGACATAGCTGTACTAGGAATGGCTGTAGTAAAAAGGTCTAATGATCCTAGCTACGGGATAAAAACAAGTTATGTAGATCCCGCTAGATTTATACATAGCAGAACGGAAGACCCTAATTTTGGAGATGTAGTTTACGCTGGTCATACTTATATGGTTCCTATCCAGGAATTAAAAAGAATAGCGGGGTCTCAGTTTACGGAAGAGGAGTACAAGGAGATTGCAGAGAAGGCCTCAAAGAAGTATAACTACGACACCACAAACTTCAATAGGACTAAGTTTGACAGCAGGTTAAACAAACAATCTTTTGGTTATGACGAGTACATGGTTGAGATCATGGACTTTGAGTTTAAAAGCGTAGACAAGATGTTCTTCGAAGAAAAGGAGAGCAGGTATGGGAACTCAGGGTTTTACTTTAAGGGGGATAGCTACAAGCAGTCATCTAGCTCTGTGTATAAAAGAAATATGGAGTGCCTTGAAAACGAGGTAGTGTATGGAGGGAAGTTTATAATGGGTTGCGACAAATTGTTTGACTATGGCCTGAAGACAAATATCCCTAAAAATATGCATGACATTTCTCGTGCTAACCTTTCTTATTCAGCTGTAGCTACAAACATAGAGGATATGATCCCTAAGTCTATGGTTGACAGCTGCATAGGTTTTGCGGATCAACTTCAGCTTACGCACCTTAAAATACAGCAAGCCATCGCTAAAGCTAAGCCAGATGGTATAATCATTGACATTGAAGGTCTTGAGAACGTTCAGCTAGGAAAGGGAGGAGAGCTTCAGCCTTTAGAGCTTCACGATATTTACGAGCAGACTGGTGTGTTCTACTACAGAAGTAAAAACCCAGAGGGAGGTTTTCAAAACCCTCCTATTCGAGAGATAGGAAACAGTATCAGGAATATAAATGAGTTCATCGCTTTGTATAACCATTACCTAAGGCTCATTAGAGATGCCACTGGGATCAATGAGGCTATGGATGGGTCGTCACCTAAAGGCGATGCTCTGGTTGGGGTTAGGCAGCAGGCTATAGCTGCGGGAAATAATGCCATATATGACATAACCAACTCCTCTATGGTGTTGTTTAAGAAGGTCTGCTCTGACATCGTCAAGTGCCTTCAAATTATACCCGTCGAGTCGGTTCTTCATAAAGCTTACGAAAACGCGATAGGAAAAGAAAACATGAAGACGCTGTCCTCTTTTAAGAGCCTGTCTATGTACAACTTTGGTGTGCAAGTGGTAAAGGAGATGGAGGAGGTAGAGAAGCAGTATTTAGAGCAGAATATACAGGTATCCCTTGCTCAAAAAGAGCTTGACATAGAGGATGCTATTGCTATCAGACAGCTAAAGGACATAAATCAAGCTGAGAGGCTTCTAGTCGTGAGGAGAAAAAAGAGAATGGCTGCAAACCAGCAGATTGCGCAGCAGAACTCTCAAATGCAGGCCCAGGCTCAAGCTCAAGCTTCTCAAGCCCAAAGCCAGGCTAAAATGCAGGAGATGCAAGCTAAAGCTCAGATTGATGCTCAAATGGAGCAAATGAAGTCTCAGTTGGAATCTCAGATGGAAGTGCTTAAGCATGAGCACAGGAAGGAGATAGAAATTATTAAGGCTCAAGCGACCTTAGGATTTAAGACTGACGACGCTGAGTTTAAAGAAAAACTTGAAGTCTTGAAAGAAGACAGAAAAGACGAAAGAGTAAAAAAGCAGTCGGCTGAACAGAGCAAACTTATTTCTCAAAGACAAGGCGATAGAGGAGAGCTTCCTGAGGCTGCGGAAGTAGCGAAAGAAGAAAATTCGTCTCAAGACATCATAAACAACATTATACAAAATGGCCAAGGTTGATCTAGACCAGTCGTCTAGACTGGACATAACATGTAGGAGGGGTGACACCTTTAACATGAGTCTTACACTTAAAGATTCTGACGGGGTGGTTTTGCCTTTAGTAAGTGAATTCTATAAGTTTACTATGCAGGTTCGCGGAAGAAAAGCCGCTGACGGAAATAGGCCGATTGTAATAGGAACTGATGAAACGACTGGAGTTGGTCACGGAACAAGTGTAGCCAACGATACGGCAGACTTTGTTTTTAATACTAGCCTTACAGCTAATGCTGAAACTGGAATTGTAGTAATAACCGTCCCAGCCACTGAGATGAGGACGGTAGACCCAGGGTCTTATACTTACGACCTTCAGTACGTTGGCCCAAATACAGCTACAGATAACGTAGACGGCCCACACACAACTGTTTTGTTCGGAAGCTTTATTATCAATGGTGATGTGGCGATAACAGCCTCATGAAGGTAGAGGTAGATATATTTAAAGGCAGAGACGGGGAGCCTGGGTCTGATGGCGAAGATGGGGCCACAGGGCCTCAAGGTTCTGAAGGGTCAGCTGTACTGGTTTCTCAGTTTGACGCTCACCCCTCATTTACTATGGGCTTTGAGTTTGGCTCAACTGGTTTTGGCTCTGTAACGAGCCACGATTTAACCTTTGACACCCCCTCTATAAACGAAGTACAGATTCAGCACAATTCTAGTAGCCCAAGCATTATAACAATTCCAAGTAGCGGAATATATGAGGTCACTTGTAACAGCAGAGTAATTTCATCTTCATCCGCAAACAACAACGCGAGAGTGGGGTTGACTATAAAGGCTTCAGTTTGTACTGACTACGATGCAAGTGCGGAATTTAATACTTTCGTAGATGACGTTCATGGGGTGGCCAGTAATTACTCCACAAGACATAGTAACACCTCTCAAAGTAACATTAATGAAGGAGGGGTTTCTCTGACGAGATTACTTGACTTAGAAGAAGGAGACGTGATAAAATTCAATCTTTCTGCCAAGTTTAGTACTGCTTCAGTTTCGGCTGAAATTATTAATGGAACATTTTTGATTGTAAAAAAGATTAGCTAATGAAAGTCACTGACGACAATAACATAAGCATCTCCGCCTCTAGCGGGGAGAGCTATGTCGTGGTGCTTTCTGGGTCTAAGTATGCTGAAGTAACAGTCCCTTCTGGGGCTGCTAAAACAGTGTCTACAGCTACTTCTAGTTCAGTTTCTGTATCTGTCCTTCCTAGCTCGTCTACATCGGTTTCTATAGCTCCTGTATCTAGGTCTATAGATGTTTTTGGGAAGGGGGCTAAAGGAGATAAAGGAGAGAAAGGGGAGCCAGGGATATCTGGTTCTGGAAGTAGTTTCTTGACTGAGAATCTTACTGTAACAAACCCTGTCGGAGAAGCAGAGTCAAGGAAAGTGTATTCTCAGCTTACAGAGATAGAGGATATAGTAAGGGATATGCTAACCATAAACTTGGAGCCTAGCCCTCAAATAACTTCAGCTTCCTTTGGCGAGGAGGTTTTAGGTGAGTTTATAGAGTATCAAGATCACGAATACAAGTTTGAGATAGGAGACCCATTGCTGTTCAACTCTGTCACTATCACTTCTTCTGACATGGAGTTGATGAATCCAAATTCGGTAATGAGCATTCAATACATGTCCCCCTCAGGGGATGAGTCTTTTCAAGTCGCAAACCCTCTTATTCAGCCGCCAGAAAATGGGTGGACAAACTATCCGTCTACATCCACTGTAAACGTAAATGAAGGGGGGTTAAGTACAAGTATAAACTTGAACTACTCGACGCTAGGAAAAAAGACTTTAAAGACCGTTTACGTATGGAATGACGGAGGTGCAGATCAGGCCGAGGCGTCAAGCAAAAGCTTTGACTTTTACATAGGGAAGAAAATCAGGTGCTTCACTAGTGTTTCTGCAGATCCAAAAGCGTCCAATCTAAGTTCTCTTTTAAGTGATGCGGCAAACGTATTTGACCCCGAAAATTCTGTTCTCCTTACAGGAGTTTTACTCGTTGACGCCAACGAAGATCAATACGTCGATGTAATGACAGACTTTGTCTCTGAGGTCCAAGAGGTGATCATTGACTTTAAAAATGATTCATCTCAATCTGTCTATGACTCAGATAGGTACTTAATCATAGAGATACCTGACGAATTTAAAATAGATGAAGCTGCCGCAACTACTGCAGGGTCTGGAGTATATTCTCTAAACGATTCTATAGTATATTTGGGAAATCAATTTCCAGATGGAAGCTCATACACTAGGAACTCTATTCCTGTCAAATATTACAGGGGTAGTATTCCTGGGGCGTTCAGCGAAAAGATAAAGATTGATTTACAGATAAAACTAGATAGCTAATGGCAATTTATTTCGGTGACGAACTAAGAAGTTCAAATTCGGACTATCCGATTATAGACCTTTCGGAAAACACTTCGAAGGGTGTCATTTTTGTTGATCTCCTCAATGATGTGGTAGACCCTCAGGATGCAGCGGCCATCCACCCAGATCTGGTAAACAAAGTCTTTCCTGGTGTGCTCCTTGTAAATAAGGCCACTGGTAAGGTTTACATCTTTACGGCCCAGGACAACCCAGTTCAGGCAGCTAAGATTATCGATATAGCTGACGGAAGCTCTGTTCACTGGAAGAACGTTGGTGACACCCCGATTTTTGACTCTAACCTGTACGTTAACATAGGGGACGGAAGGACTTTCGGCAAGTATGACAACAACGACTTGCTTCCGTGGAACGGCAAGACAGCATTGGACGCTCTTAAAGACGCCCTCACTAAATATCAAGAGTTCGTATCAACTGATATTAGCTTTAATAGCGGGGTAGCCGAGACCTTTGAGTACTCCACTTCAGTCCGCAATGATCAGACTGCAGGGCTGACATTTAAAGTGAGAAACAGAAATAGAAACACTATAACTGGAGATAATACAGCTACAGTAAATAGCGGTGTCAAGAGAATAGAAATCAAGAGGGGTAGCACCACCTTAGGTTATGTTGATCGAAACGCGGGTAATACGGCTTGGACCTACGGAGGCATTTTCAATTCAACTAACACGGCTATTTATGACAATGCTGGAAAAACCAATATAACGAACGCTATACAGGCTCTTAACAGTTTTACTGCCACTCCAGACGTTTATACGTCTGTTTCTTTTTCAGATGTTAACGTAGATATCCCAGCTTACACTGGAAGTAGCGGAAATGTTTATGAAAACTACACCATAGAGGTTACTGCCATAGAAAACGATGGTACAACACAGGCTGCCGTCACCGTTATTGCAGATGATGATACGAGTGGGTCATACAAGGTTAACGCTTATCAGCAGCCTTCGGTAACATTTAGCGCCGCACGGACAAGCCCAAGCTCTATCGCTGTTTCTGAAACTAGCGATTCCGAAAGAATAATGGGAGATATAGGGAGCAACATAAGTTTCACTGTAGTTAACCAGGCTGCCTCTCAAGACTCTAGCATTGCAATAAGCGAGGTTCAAGTCTGGAGAAAGTATACTTCCCTTAACGGAAACTCTCAAACTACTTACGAAAAGATTCATGGTCAGGGCGGTAGTGGAGAGACGGTAATTGACGCAAATCAAAACGACTCTTTGCAATCCTATGAGGGGAGCTACAGTTTTACTGATGGCACTACGACTACTGGATCTGAAAGTGATCCTATTGCAGAGTCCGATGTTACCGAAGTAATTTATCAAGTTAAAATTATAGACAACGGTACTGGAGTTACTGAAAATACGGTAGAAATTACTCAGCCTACGATTCTATTTAAAGTTCCATACTTCATTGGGTACTCTAGTGTAAACCCTGTTAACGTTACTGGAGCCACTCTTGCATCTGCCCTAAGTAGTATATTTATCTCAACCTTTTCCGAAACTATTGGAGGCACGTCAAATGAGGCCAATATAGAGTATGTAAACATGGGGAAGCTTAGCTCTTCTCTTCACACCTTTAGCATGTCTGATTTGTATGGCGCTTACGAACCCCTCCTTGCACCATTGGGAAAGCATATATATGTAGGGTTTCCTATAGAAAACACAAATTCGCTGAACAGCTTTAGCAGCATAACCGATGGAGCTACCACAATAACTAACGACTTTAAAGACGCTGGTTTAGACTCAAGGGGTACGAGCGCTATAGATGTTAGTTTTGAGAATGGCGTTAGCATTACCTACAAAGTTTACGCTTCTTCAGATTCTGGAGACGGAGACGGATTTCCTTACCAAAAGTTGGTTATATCATAAGAAAACATGTCAATATTATTTGGATCAAACCTAATACACGGGTCTGTAAATAAAGGAATAGTAGATTCCGAACAAGTATTTGGGTCGTTTAAAACCCACATACAGAGCTTTGCTGACGTAAGGAACTTTGTTGATGCTTACCAGAACAACGGAACAAATTATTTTGGGTCCGACCTATGGGGCAAGTACAAGCCATATTCCACTTTAGTTTACGTAGCAAACGGAAGCCCTCTAAATGTCTTGTCTGACGTATCTGGGTTGACTCTAGACGTAAACTACTTTGTTGCCCAAGACCAAGGTGGAAACGATATAAACATACAGGTCGTTGTAGGGGGCTCTCCAAAAGTACTTTTGTATACGGGTAATGAGAGTTACGCTACTGCAGACGCATACGATACAGCTTTAACTAGTCGTTTTCAGGTTTCTGAAGATGGGCTTACAGCCGTGCCAGCCGCATGGACTGACTTCAGTCAATACGTAGGGGGTGACGGAGGTGGAATTTCGGACGTGGCCATTACTGCGGCAGTCCTTGCAGATCCCGTCGACATCACAGGCGGCTCTGCTACTGTATTGGCGAACATTCGTCTTGGAGACGTATCAGGAAGCGCTGCTGATGGGTATGAGATAGCGTTCCCGACCAATCTCGAAATCAGGGAGGCGTTCAGTAACTTAACCACCGAATCTGGCCAGGCAGGAGACATAAACTTTGTAGACAACGGTAATGGCACTATGCACATTAGGGTTTCTCCTACTGCAGACCTGAGCGTAGCCAGTGTAGATACTACTGGAGGCGCGACGATTGGGGGTGCGCTTGGTGTAACGGGAGATACAACTCTAGCTGTTCTTTCTGCAGGAAACACTTCTTTTTCGGGAAGTATTACTGCGCCCGTCGTTGCAGGAAATGATGACGGGAACGTCATGCTGATCTCGTCTGCTGGAGTAATGTCTTCAGATACTGCAGCTAACGTTTTTACAGGTCTCTACCCAACTGTAGTTCAGTCTGTAGCTGGCACAGATAACGAAGTTTCTGTCGCCACTTCTGGTGGAGTCGCAACGGTTTCTCTCATTGACGCCATCACCCTTTCCCCTTCCAATGGTGGAGTCACTATGGGTGCGTCGGGCAATACTGGGCAAATACTTACAGCTCATGGAGACGCTACGATAAACGGAAACCTTACCGTTACTGGCGATTTTGTACAGACTACGAGCCAAACAGTAACGTTTACGGACAACCTTTTGTCCCTAAACATCACTAGAGACGCGCAAAACAACATCCCCGATGCCGTATCTATTGGCGGCCTTGGCAGTGATGCAGGTATAGAGGCTTTCCATGGCGCTAGTACTGAATCTCCTACAGCTGGAGGAGCTGGAGTCCATCACGTAGACAACGGAAGACATTCTAGGCCATACATTAAATATCAATATGGGGCTGGTAATGATATAGACAATAACGCTGGTTTAAAATGGGGTAAGTGGAAGCTGGCTAACTATTACATTAATCCTGATGTCGCTGAAGACGACACTGTTGCCAAGCAATTTGAAGGAAGCGATTGGACAGTTCAAGAAGGAACTATACTTACAGATCTAGATACCAGCATCACTTCTTTGGCAGATCTTCATGCTGGGAGTGGAGATACGTTGACCTCTCTTGTCACTCCTTCTAAGCTGCTTTCTATTCACATCGTCGATGAAACTGGAGTCTCTGTATATACTGATGCATCACCCTCTGGTCAGGTGTACGGAAGAAATTTCGGCAGGGTAGCTACAAATACTGTCACCTATGGGGCAGGCACTGGAACAGCCCCCGTAGACGCCGCCATAGAGGTTACTCACGGGCTTAATACAGACGCAGTAATTGCAATGGCGGTGGTTATGCAAAAGGGAGATGGCAGCGGACTTCCAGCGGTAGGAGAGGTTGTTACGCCTCAATCTAAGAAGGGGGCTTCGGTGAATTCTAGAAAAGTAAAGGTTCAGGGTGTCGTTGCCTCTGACAAACTGAAGTTTGTGTTTATAGGATAAGATTTAGTATCTTAGCGGAACTAATTCAATTCACATGACGATTACAATGGAACAGTGTATTGAGGCCCTGCAAGGCTTCAATAAGGTGGCGGGTGCAAAGCTCCCGTTTAAGCAGACGTATATGGTTGCGAAGAACATCAAATCCCTAGAGGCTATAGTGTCTCCGTTTGAGTCTAAGCGCAACGAGTACATCGAAGACCTTAAGACAGCCTCTTATGACGAGGACGGAAAGCAGGTTGTACCAGACGAAGCCGCAGCCAAGTTTAAAGAGGACGTAAGGTCTCTCTTGGACAAGAAGCAGAAGGTAGAGATCGAGAAAATTACTTTGAAAGAAGAGGATTGCAGCGAGCTTAGTGCAAACGACATCAAGGGCTGCATCGACTACATCAACGTAGAGTAATGCCAGTATTCATCGGCGACGTACTAGAATCGTGTGGTGGGCCGATACTTGATCTTAGCACTCAGCAGGTGAAAGGTCTTGGCGTGTTTAATCATGTATCAGATAGAAACGATCTGTCGCCGCTTATGCGGTCTAATGGATACTTGTCTGTGGTGGGTACTACCTACCCGCAGATAAGTGTTCATACTGGGGGAGAATGGGGGGAGAGTGCCAACTGGGATTCAATGTTAAAGTTTGTCGGCTCGGCTTTAAAGGTGATCTGGCTTAACGGGAATGTTTTAGCAACAGAAGGGTTTTTAGTTGGGTCGGGTACGGCAAGTTGGTTAACAAAAGGAGATGTATTTCAAGTGTCTGGCATTAATGACGTGGGAGACGGCAACTACGCGGGAGTAAACGACGGCGCATACCTTGTGGTAGATGATACGTGGAACAACGGTGGCTTCCCATCTGCTGCCCCCCCACTGGTGGATTCGAATACCTACAATGCTCAAACCGCAGCCTTGATACTTGAAGTGATTCAAGATTACATAGATAATGGCACTATAATAAGGCTCTCTGAGACTAAGCTTCTTTTAGAGTCTCTTCCAAACGCTGAAGATATTATTGACGGAGAGCTAAACGCGGCTCTTCTTTCAAGTAACAACTCAACAGACCTCCCTATATCAATAACGGCCTCAGGTGGGGCTATTGTAGATGCAAAAATTTCTGTAAACCAGTTTATATCAATGCTAGGAGCTGGCATCGCTGACGAATATGTTTCTGGAGGTTATGGAGATGTAACAGTATATGGAGGGTCTGCGGGGGTGGTGTCAAGTGGTGGTGACTTTAACGGCGACGGGGTTGTGGGGGTAGATGATATTTTGACTCTTCTCGGTGTATTTGGGGAGACGGTGGATCCAGAAGTCGAGCTTCAAGACACTGTTGTTTCTGTTCCGATGAGCTGGGGTTCTGCCAACCAACCAGATTCCACTCTTAGTTCTGAGGTCAGTAACTTTTGGAGGGGAGGGAGTAATAGATATTACGTTTATGCAAATTGGGGGCAATCTCAACCAGCGGGGCTGTCCAGCTTGAGTGACCCTACCGTTACGTCTGGAGCGGCAACAGTGGCTATATTTAGCGCTAATCCTCCTCCTAACAACTCCGACGGTCATTACACTGACAATGCTGTTTCATTAGGAGACCCTTTTGTTTTTTCAGGAACCTCTAGCAACGATTTTACAATAAACGCATTTCCAGGGAGTCCTAGCCGTCTTGTTTTAAGAGAGCCTCCTACTGATGAAAACGCCTATAGCGGAACTTCACCTATTCTCTCAGCTGGAATGAGGAACAGTTTGTCGTTCAGCGCAAGTCAAGCAAATGACTTTAACAGCGGGTCTAATTTTCAAACTTTTGTAAGGGTAAAAAAGTACTCTTCAGTACCAACGTCCAATGGCGATCTTGGCTCTAACGTAATGAGCACGAGAGTAGTAACAGTAGGTGACATTCCTTTTAGTTCTCTTGGGGTCCAAAATACTGGGGGGAAAGCATTTTTTAATTTTATAAACCCTAGTGTTGCGGACACTACTCAAAATGAGACACAAGAGGTAGACATAAGCGCTCTTTATTCCGAACAGTACGGACAGGGTCTGTTTGCAACGGAAAATGCTGTTTCTTGCGTAGGCATAGGAGTTGAGTTAGGTGTAAGGATAACAAACGCTACAAACAGCACTAGTAGAGCCCTGGCTCAAGGTGCAATTATTACTAGCTTCTCCCCTTTCGTTTTCTTAAACGAACATAGCGCAATTCTACAAAACATTGAAGTCGTGCTAGTGCCACACAACAACTAAGATGAGCGAATACAAAATTTACAGAGAGAACGGATCGATAAAAGTTGTATTCCCGTCAGGAACCACTCAGTCTTATGAAAACAATGATTTTTTGGGGGTTATAGGAGACCCCGAAGAGTCTGACAACATAATAATTTACACCTCAAGCTCAACCCTTTCTGAGTCTTCTGTTTACAGTAGTTTTAAAAACAGAGACGGGGAAGATCTAGGTTCTAACAGGACGGAGGTTATTTTGGCCCTGTTAGATATACTTCTTTCAAATTTAGATATAGGCACTTCTGTTAGATTAGACACAACTGCGGGAAAGACTGAGACTACTGAGTTCGTACATAATGGAAACGTAGACAACGGAGGCGCTGTTATCCTAGACTCTAATAGTGCTTTAATCGGGTTTCAGTCTGGCACATATGTAAAGACCACAGAAAATACTCTAGGAGGCAGGTCTTACGGAAGGATACAAGTTAAAGTAGACAACGGAGCTGGCACAGGAACTGCTGTAGACGCTATAGACATAACTCAAGGAAATATAGTTCAGTACCCAACAGTAACTATTTCGGGGGAGACTGTTTTCGCTCAAGACGTGGAGTTTCAAGAGGACGTAGTACTTACTTCACCCAACGGAACAAAGTACAGGCTAGGTGTAGACAACAGCGGCAACCTTTCAACTCAAGCTGTGTAAATCACCTATATTTGTATTAGGCTGACTTACAATGGAGATAAGAGTATATAAAGACGGAGAATCAAAAAGGCTGGAGCTTACAAACACTGCAGCTAAGTTTGACCAGCAGTACATCGATATCGATGAGTTTAGAGATATATACGCTCTGTTACAAAACAACACCATATCAATAAAACAAGGTGGGGAAACTATAGTAAGGGCTTCTTGGGATGACTTTAAGGATAAGTCTGGCAATGCTCTTGCGTCAACTCCACGAAAAACAGCAGACAAAGTTTCTGCTATACTAAAGTCAAGAACTGAACTAGACTCATACGTCATCGGTGATGACATTTCAGATAAATCTTCTGAAACCATCTTTACTCACCAAACCGAAGGTGCGGCAAGAGGCCTAGGGGGTAGGCTTATTGTAGACGACAACAACTCAAAACTTAATGTAACAAGAAGCGCTGGTCAAGGAGCTTCTGGGCTTGAGGTTAGGGTAACAGGCGCAAGCGGAGCTGATGTTGGGTCCATAGTTGGAACAGGAGCGTATTCAAACATTACTAGAGATTTTTTTACAGCTACTGCATCAACGGGTCAGGTCATCGAGTCTTCTTTTACTGTTCACGGGAGGTTTATTGCTGAAGACGGAATATATCTTGGCACTGGAGGGGGGTCTGCCTTGGCGCTCACTGACCTTGCGGAAGTCCCTTCCTCTCTCGGTACGTCTGGACAGGTTCTTGCCGTAAACTCTGGAGGAACAGGCCTTGAGTTTGTAGCTCAAAGTGGAGGCAGCGGAGGTAGTTCTACTTTTATTGGTCTTACTGACACTCCGTCTGGATTTGGATCTACGGGTCAAGTTCTGGTTGTTAATGCAGGTAGAAACGCATTGGAGTTTTCTACTCCTCTTCAGATTGGAACTTCAAGTTCCACAGCTTTAGCTGGGGACACAACTACTATCACAACTTCTCAGGCCTTGGCTATTAACGCCAACTCATCTAAAACTTCTTTTCCAGGATTTGGAACGACGTCGGGGACTGCCCTTGAGGGCAACACTTCATTGTTTGATGGGGCCTATTCTAGCCTTTCTGGAATACCTTCTTCTTTTACTCCAGCCTCTCACTCTCACGCTCAAAGTGAAATTACTGGATTGGTAAGCGCGTTAGCAGCAAAGGCAAATACGGGTGACTTGTCAGACGTAGCCTTGTCGAACGACTACGACGATCTAAGTAATACTCCGACAACAATAACGTCGTCTCAGGCATCAGCTATTACGGCTAACACAGCCAAGACGGGCATTACATCAAGTCAAGCCAGTGCCATTACTGCAAACACCGCGAAGGTCAGTTACACGGACGCTTCAGCGGTTTCCGCAAACACTGCTAAGGTTACGTTTCCTGGATTTGGGACAACGGGAGGTACAGCGCTAGAGGGCGACACTACGTTACTAGAGCTCGGCACAACTAGCTCGACGGCATTGGCTGGTAACACCACCACAATAACATCAGGTCAAGCGTCAGCGATAACAGCGAACACATCCAAGACGGGTATTACTTCGGGGCAAGCCACCGCCATCACGGCCAATACAGCGAAGGTCACCTTCCCAGGATTTGGTACATCAGGAGGCACAGCGCTAGAAGGTAATACGTCATTGCTTCAACTTGGCACAACAAGTTCGACCGCGTTGGCAGGTAATACAACCACGATAACAGCGGGACAGGCGTCGGCTATTACCGCCAACACTGCGAAGACTGGCATCACATCAGGTCAGGCATCAGCGATTACGGCCAACACGGCAAAGACGGGTATCACATCAGGACAGGCAAGCGCAATCACCGCCAACACTGCGAAGACTGGTATCACGTCGGGACAAGCATCAGCTATCACAGCAAACACGTCCAAGGTTACCTTTCCAGGCTTTGGTACATCGGGAGGCACGGCGTTAGAAGGCGACACGACATTGTTGCAGCTTGGCACAACTAGTTCGACGGCGTTGTCGGGCGATACAACAACAATCACATCTGGTCAGGCGTCAGCTATTACCGCCAACACTGCGAAGACGGGCATTACGTCAGGACAAGCATCAGCCATCACCGCCAACACAGCCAAGACGGGCATTACGTCAGGACAGGCAAGCGCCATCACGGCGAACACTGCGAAGGTTACCTTTCCTGGTTTTGGCACATCAGCGGGTACGGCGTTAGAGGGTGATACAACGATACCCACGGCTACCTCGCAACTGTCGAACGACTCAGGATTTATTACCGCAGCTAACGAGCTAGACGGCCAATCAATAGAAATTGTCACTAGGAGCAGTGCTTATGCCAATAACACTTGGGAAGGGGAGGTCGTAAAATTTGGAAGTGACACATTAGTTCAGAACAAATTCTATGTTCACACTTCTTCTGGCTGGGTCGCTGCTGACGCAGATGTCGAAGCTAAGACCAAAGGTTTGTTTGGCATTGCATTGGGAACTTCTTCAGCCACAGATGGCATTCTTGTAAAGGGTATACACTCAAGTAACGCTCACTCATTTTCAGCTGGAGATACTTTGTATGTAGGAACGACAGAAGGAACTGTGACGACTACCGCTCCCTCTGCTACTGGAGACTTTTTAAGGGTTGTGGGCTACGTCTTGGCTAACGGATACATTTACATAAATCCTTCTCCAGATTACATTGAAATTGCTTAATGGGTATTGAGAAAATAAACGCCTTAGCCTTTAGCTCGGTTGCTAAAATTAACAGCCTTGCTAAAGCAAGTGTGTCTAAATTTAATGGAGTTGAGGCGGAATCAGTGTCTTTTACGGACTATGTAAGCAGTGGATTGGAAATGCATTTTAATGCAGGAGATGAGAACAGCTATAACTCATCCACAAGCCCAAGTACCTGGACGGATATAAGCTCCAACGGATATAGCATGGCCCTTAACAATGGTCCGACTGAACCCAACGTAGGGGACAACTATATACAGTTTGATGGAGCAGACGACTATGGAGAAATAATCGTCCCTTCAACCGACTATTTTTATGGAACGGGTTCGGCCTCTGGTGGTAGTGAAACCCACGATCAGGACCAATATACCTTTATGGCTGTCTTGTCTTTTCCTGAAGATGGAAGCACGGGGTATGTAGTAAGCGACGCATATTGTGGATTGGCAAGTAGGCGCAGAAGGCAAACTTATTCTTCCTCTACCAGAGGTACACTCCTAAGATATGGTCTTTACGGGTTTGACCATAGTAATTACTACGGCTCTCTTGTTAGACTAAAGCCTCCTAGTAATATGTCAACTTACTTCCATTACAATAGTAGTCGAAGTCAGTACGAACTAAAGCCCAACACTAAGGTCCATGTTGCTATGACCGTTGACTTAACCTCTAGCTCAAGTAATAACCTTATCTGTTATATTAATGGTCAAACATTTACTGCCAGCGCATCACAGGGGGCAATGAGTAATCTTAGCGGGTCTAGTGCAAACCTGAGTTATGACACTACTAGCCAGATTAAAGACGGGAGCCAGTATTGGCATCATGGTGTGTCGCCATTGAACACTCAATACAATGGAAATCCAAGGGTCAGTTCTAATTCTTTGTCTACAAATACCTATGAGCTAATGATGTATAACAGGGTGTTGTCTGCCGCAGAGATAGAACAGAACTTTGACGCATACGTCGATAGATACGGATCGATATGATTATACCTGAAGAAAGACGATATTTTTTTATTGACTCTTTAGACGTCAATGAGATTGATTTTACTAAGGTTCTGGAGTCGAGAGATAGACTTTCGTATCGTAGTGACGGCCTTTACTTTATTATAAAGATTGATATCAATAACTACACGCCAATAACGAGAAACCCTTATCTAGGCCCATATACTCATGATGAGGTTAAAGTGCAGTTAAACGAAGTTGACTGGCCTTCATCTGACTTTCTAGACACTGATATTTTAGAGTAGTATTTACTACTATATTTGTATTTATGAAAGCTTGCAAGTCTTACAAGAAGGGCGGACGAGTCCGACTTAAAATGGGGAAGCATAAAGATCCTAAAGGAGGGCTTACGCAGGCTGGAGTAAACAAGTATAATAAAGAGACGGGAAGCAAGCTGAAAATGGCTGTAACAACCCCGCCCTCAAAGCTTAAAGCTGGAAGTAAATCAGCAAAGAGGAGAAAGAGTTTTTGTGCTCGTATGAGCGGCGTCAAAGGGCCAATGAAAAAGCCCAATGGAAAACCGACTCGTAAGGCACTTGCACTGAGAAAATGGAATTGCTAAAAATGGATACGCTAACTCAATTTGAACTACTTAGTATAATCGCTGCAATAATAGGGATGTGGTTAAAGTTTCAAAACGATTTTACAATTCTCAAGTCTAGAGTTACAGTCCTTGAGGCTGATAACGGAGAGCTTAAGGCTAACATTGAGACTCTTCTTAAAGAGCTTCAGGAGATTAAACTTCTGCTTGCAAAGAATCAAGTGCAATGAACGCCGTAAAGTATAACAAAGGTGGAAAACTCAAGGTTAGTAAAAAGACTGTTTCTGTGTCTCCTCCGTCTGGATATCACTGGATGGAAGAACGGGGCCGTTATTTCCTTATGAAGGGGGACTACAAGCCTCACCCTGGAGCTGTAGATAAAGCTAAGTTTAAAGTAGCTAATCATGGCTAAGACAGCAACAAAGCGAGACCCCGCTAAATGGGCAGCAGCTAAGGCTAGGGCTAAGGCTAAGATGGGTGGAAAGCACTCTGCGCGGGCTATGCAATTAGCTGTAAAGTACTACAAGGGTTCTGGGGGAACTTACTCTGGAAAGAAGTCTAGCGGGAACAAGCTGTCTAAGTGGAGCAAGCAAAAGTGGCGGACCTCTAGCGGGAAAAAATCAGAAGGTAAAAGAAGATACTTGCCTGACGCCGCGTGGAAATCACTATCATCTTCTGAAAAGGCCGCGACAAACAGGGCCAAGGCAAAGGGCAAGAAGGAGGGTAAGCAGTTTGTTGCTCAGCCTAAGAACATAAAGAAAAAGGTAGCTAAGTTCCGTAAGTGATTGATATTTATATTTGTATCAAATAAAATTTATGGAAGAGCAAATTAACCCTAGTGAAGGACAGGAGCAGCAAGCCCCTAGTTTTTCTTTTGTGGATGATGCAAATTTATCTGAAGTTGTTGAGGCTCAGCAGGCTCAAGAACCTGAAGCGCTTCAGCAAGAGGTTCAGCAAGAGCAAGAGCCTGAGTTTGACGCACAAATTAGTGAAGAATATAGTGACGCTCCTGAAGAGGAGTTTCAAGAAGAATACTCTCAAGAAGATATTGAAGGGGCTGTAGCCAACTACTTAAGCGAAAGGCTTGGTGTGGAGGTAAACAACTTGGATGATCTTTTTGAGGCGCAACAAGAGAGCGATGTTGACGAACGAATTTCAGCTATTGCTGAGTTTGTATCTGAGACTGGGCGTTCACCTCAAGACTGGTTTATATATCAGCAGCTAAACCCATCCGAAATGGATGACATGACTGCTATTCAGGTCCAAATGGCATCTGATTACCCAAACCTTTCTCAAGAAGAGGTGTCTACGCTTATGTCCAGTAAGTACAAGATCGACCCAAATCTGCACTCAGAGGAGGAGGTTAATCTCTCGCAGTTGCAAATGAAGATCGACGCTCAAAACGCACGTCAGGGAATTGAAGAACTTAGAGATAGGTACTCAGCTCCAGAAGTGCAAGAGAGCGAAGAATCTGAATCTCCTTTTGACGACCAGTGGTATAGCTCAATGGAGGCCGAGACGCAAGCTTTAGACGGGGTTGAATTTGACCTTGGTAATGGAAAGAGCTTTACGTTCGGTCTTAACGACAGATACCGAAGTGAGTTGATGGAGAAAAACACTCGCCTTGACGAGTACTTTGATCCTTACGTCCAACAGGATGGTGCATGGGATTACGATAAGCTTAATGTACATAGAGCGGTAGTTGACAATATGGAACAGATTGTTCAGTCTGTATATCAACAAGGTATGGCAGACGGTCAGCGCGGCATTGTGAGTCAAGCGGCAAACGTACAAACCCAAGCCCCGAATCAAGGTGGGCCTACACAAGAGGACAGTCTCACTGCGCAGCTAAAACAAGCGATGGGAGGAAGTTCTACTTGGTCTTTTTAAACAAACAAAAACAAACAAAAACATTAAGTTATGAGTGCTATAAGCATAGATGGTACAGGTGCTGGTCAAGCAGCCACACCTAGTAACCTGAAGGCTACCCTTAAAACGGATCCTTCAAAGTACATCTCCATTGGAGACTTGATCGACGTTACCAAGCCTGACAACAGGGATCTCTTGGTTAACACATATGGGGACCAGGGTATTACTGGATTCCTTGAACTCACTGGAGCTAAGCGTTCTGGCGGTACTTCTGACGAAGTTCAGTACTGGGAGGAGGGCCGTCTGCACAAGACTGTCACGACCGCTTCTGAAGGAATCGTTGTGAACGACGGTGACGCTAAGATCGGAAACATTCACGTTGCTGATTATACTGCGGCTACAGCCCCTTGCAGACTTAACGACGTTCTTCTTGACGAAAACGGAATTAGGTATGTTGTGGTCACTATGGACGACGCCAACGAAGAGGTTGACGTGAAGAGGCTTGACGGAGAAAACGTGGCAACTAACGCTGGTATTCAGCAGATGGCTATCATCGGTAACATCTACGCTCAGGGAACGGGTCAGCCAGACCAGTTCTATCAGACAGAGGTTATTAAGCGCGTCAACCCATACTTTATTACTAAGGAGTCTTTCCGCGTAACTGGTTCTCAAGCCACGAACATCGGATGGATTAACCTTGGCGGTGGTGAATACCGTTGGTACGTGAAGGGTGAAATGGACGCTCGTAAGCGCTTCATGAACCAAAGGGAGATGATGATGTTGCTGGGTCAAACCTCAGTGGCGGTCGATAACCCTCAAGGAGGCACAGACGGCATTGCCCTCAACGAAGGCAAGGTCACTGGTTCTGAGGGTTACTTCCAAGCTATCTCTAGGCGTGGTATCACGACCTCTGGTAGCTTCGGTGACGGTGCTGGATTCGGTGACATCGATACGATGATTTTCGAGCTTGACAAGCAGGGCGCTCCTCAGGAGTACGCTATGTACGTTGACACGGCTACATCACTCGCTATCGACGACATGCTGGCTGCTGGTATCGCTACACAGACTACAGCTGGCCTTCCTGGTCAGTTCGGTGCGTTTAACAACAGCGCTGACATGGCAGTGAAGCTTGGCTTTAAGAGCTTTACTAGAGGTAGCTACACGTTCCACAAGCACGGATGGAAGCTCTTGAGCGATCCTACTTTGCTCGGTGCGTTTGATGACAAGCCGTTTAAGGGTGCTATGGTTCCTCTTCGCACGGTTGCGGATGCCAAGTCTGGTAACCACTCCCCTGCTTTGGAGATGAACTTCAAAGAAGTTAACGGCTACAGCCGTGAGCTTGACCACTGGATGGAAGGTGGCGGTGTTCTTGGTCACGCTACGAACGACGTGGACGAGGCTAAGTTCCACTACCGTTCTGAGTGTAACTTGATCACTCGTGCTGCTAACCAACACGTGTTGTTGACTTGATTAACCTGAAGTGAAGGAGGGGGCTTCGGCCCCTTCCTAATCTTCGCAACATATATAAATATGGCTGTTACACAACATGTTTTTCCACTCCGCCTCGATGGAGCCACGCAAGAAGTTGCGGCAGTTGCATCTTGGAACGGAGCTACGAGTCTGATCGACATCACCACTGCTAGTGGGACTTATGACCTCACTGTTCCCGACGCTGAAAAGGCTGGAACCCTTCTGACCATAAAAAGGTCTGCGAGTGGTTCTAACGCTGTTAGCGTGAAGAACGCAGGTGGGGCCGTCCTTGTCAGCCTTGATTCTGCAACTGATACGAGCTGCCTCATCTGGACGGGTTCCGCTTGGGAGATTCTTTCAAACGCAACTGCGTCTGGAGATCTCGCTGCAGACAACGTGTCTTTGAGTGGAGCCCTTACTGTGGCTGGCGCCGCTACCCTCAACGGAAACGTTGCGGTTGGAGACGCTACTACTGACACGGTTGGCTTCTATGGGGTTACTGCAGTGGCACAGCAAGCTGCCGCCGCGCAAGCCGCTGTCACGGCTGAAACCAACCTACCTACAGCAGGGACTGGTGCTGGTTCAGCATACACCCAGGCCGAGGTTACCGCTGCGATTGAGAACATCCACGACCTTATTGCATTGACGAACGAGATTCGCCAGTGCTTGGTCGACCTTGGACTCATCAAGGGCGCCGCCTAATAACCTACGGTAACTGAGGGGGAGGAATTGCCTCCCTCTCTTTTACCACTCACTTTTAAATTTTAATTCAATGACCAATACAACTGCAAAGCGGGGTAGACCCGCTACAAAGAAGCCTGTCGCAAGCCAGGGAACTCCTTCTATAAAAAGAGAAATCAAAAAAAATCTTGCTGTAGAGTTTAAGACTACAAAACCTATGGGTGCTGTATTCATGATGCATCAGCGAGGGTTAACTGTCTTCGACGAAGAAAAAAATATAGTTAGGGAGATTCGATACTGCCCTAACGAGCCGAGCCCTTGGCGAGACGAACAGTCTGAGAGCGCTACGCGAAAGTCTATTATCTTCCAAGAAGGTAGGCTTTTTGTAAATCACAATCAGCCTAATTTGCTTGAGTACATGTTGTTACATCCAGGAAACACTGCAAACGGAGGCAGTCTTTTTGGCGCGGTCAACAAAGAAAAGAAGGCGGAGATCAAGGTAGACAAAGAGTTTATGATGGCAGATGCCATTACTATGGTCAGAGACAAGGAGATGGACGAGCTCTTAAGCGTAGCGGTCGCTGCGTCAATAGACATCGACAGGCCAGTCTCTGAAATCAAGCACGACCTTTTGGTTTACGCTAAGAGAAACCCAGAGAATTTCATTAAGTCATTTGACAATCCTTCTGTAGCTATGAAAACTAAGGTTTTGATGGCCGCTAAATATCAGGTGATCAAGACCACAGAGAGTGGCATCTACTGGACGGATAGCGGTAAACAGATTCTGTCTGTTCCAGCAGGAAAAAACCCTGTAGACGTGTTTGTAAGGTACTGCCTTACTGAAGCTGCAGTTCCTGTAGTAGAGGAAATGGACAAGCATATGGGTAACTAAAACTACCTTTAACCTACTGAGAAAGCCGCTTTTTAGCGGCTTTTTCTTTTTGTATATTTGTTTCATGGCAAGCGTATCAGCCGTTTACGACACTCTGAAGGATTTGGTCAACAAAGACCAGAACGGATTTATCACACCTTCTATTTTCAACAACTTCGCTCAGATGGCGCAGGTCAGGATCTTTAACAGATTGTTTGACGACATCAAAAACGCGAAAAGAGTTAGCAAGGCTGGGTTTAATCCTGGCAGGGACAAAGACATTATTAAGAGGATTGAGGAGGATCTCTCTTATTTTTCTAAGCTAGAGGTAATAGACAAGACTGTGAATGATGTATTTGTCAAGCCAGTTGACTTGGCTAGGATCATTTCTATGACCACTGACAATCCAATTATATCTAATCAGTCGTACAGAAAAAACATTGAAATTGTTTATGACGAGGAGAAGATTGAGAGAATACTTCTTAGCGATATAAGCGCACCTTCGGAAGATTTCCCTGTGGCTTTAGTAAGCAAGGACATAGAGGTCTTTCCTAGCAATGTAGAAGTGGTTAGGCTTAGGTACTACAAGTTCCCAGAAAGCATTGATTACCAAGGGGTAAGATCTGTAAACCCTCCTCAGTATGCTGTCACTACCACAGGCGTAGTAGAAACCTTTAACGCTGCAAATAGCTACGACTTTGAACTTCCAGACCACTACCTAGAAGACCTTGTTATTGAGATCGCTCAGTTGGCTGGGGTCAACCTTAGGGATCAGTTTGTGTCTACAGCAACTCAAGGTGAGCAAGCTGAAAGAAGCAGAGAAAAAACCTTTTAATGGCCAATAACTACATTCCAATAAGTCAGGTCGTTAACGACTTTGTCATCACCCTTGACGGTGACGATTACGTAAGCAATGCCTCGGATAATACCATACGTAGCTTTGCCCTTAGGGGTGTAAGGGAGATGGGGTTTGACATGCTCAAGGTCGTAAGGTCGTTAAAGCTGCCTGTGTCCTCTAATAATACTGTAGATTTTCCTGAGGACTACATTGACTGGACAAAGGTTGGGGTCGTAGGGTCTGACGGCTTAGTGTATGTTCTTGGAGAAAACAAAAACCTTAACTACTCTCAAGAGTACGTTGTAGACGGTTCAGGAAATAGAGTTGACCAAAATGGTGATGGAGTGACAGATAGAGTGGACTCAAAGACAGCGACAAATAGCGGGAGTCCTTCTGTAGGGTCTAGCATTTCAGACGGCATGGAGTCTCATATATTTAGGAACTTCATACACAATAATAACCAAGGAGCTCTATATGGAATGGGTGGGGGGAAATATTACGGAGAGTTCCGAGTAAACCCCGACCAGAACAGGATAGAAATCGAGAGCAACTCAAATATTAGCGAGGTTGTCATAGAGTACGTAGCTGACGAAGCAAGATCTAGCAACCCTAGAGTTCACGTATATGCAGAAGAGGCGTTGAGGTCTTTTATCTACTATAAAATGGTGGAGAGAAAATCCTCTGTTCCTGCTAACGAGAAGGCTAGAGCTAGACAAGAGTACTACAACGAAAGACGCAAGGCTAATGCTCGTATGAAGTCCTTCACGAAAGAAGAGTTGCTCAAAACTATTCGTAAGAACTTTAAGCAAGCACCTAAGCGCTGATGATCGATAAGACTATCCCGAACAGACTCCAAGCAGACGCTGACCAGAGGCTTGTGCGCCCCGAAGCTGGGGAAATGCTTGACGCCCAGAACGTCACTATAGCAGAAGGGGGAAGTAGCTCTTCTGGCATCATCAAGAACGTCAGGGGCACGATTGCTGGCACACCGCTTAATGGAGCAGACAGAGTAGCGGATGGTGATGAGGTAACTGTCATTGGCAGCGTTTCTGACCCCCAGAGGGGGTACGTCTATTGGTTTGTTTCAGACAATTCTGGAGACTCCGAAGACGCTATATACCAGTACAATGCGTCAAATGAGGATAGCGCCTCCTTTACTACAGGAAAGTATAGAGTTGTTGTTAAGGGAGCTTTTTTGGATTTTAACTCAGGTGGTTTTGTAAAGGCAGACATAGTAAATGCCGCTTTTCAGCAAGACGGTCAGACTGAGTCTATTTTGTACTTTACCGATAACATTAACCCCCCAAGAAAAATTAATGTAGATAGGGCTATTTCTGGGGGCTATGACGGGGAGGTGGGCCTACAAAAAAAGAGATCTATAGAGGTCATAAAAGGCGCAGAAACGAGAAGCCCTGATTTTTCCTTTGCAAGTGACTTAACCGTAAAAAGCAACGGGTTTTTAGACAGTGTTTTTCAGTTTGCAACTCAGTATAAGTATATAGACGGTGAAGAGTCGGCTATATCACCTTACTCAGCATTGGCTGTAGGAAGGGGGCTTTCATTGGGTCATATCGAGCATACCGAATCAACCAGCACCCCTAGTTTGTCTGCATTATCTGACAATGTATGCGAGATAAGCCTAAACATAAATCCTTACAAACACGACGTAGAAAAGGTAAGGTTGCTTGCTAGAAAAGGAAATTTGGGTGCATTTTATGTGGTTGACCAGTTTGATCCAAAGGTAAATTTTGTAAGAAGTGTTTTTGGAAACACAAACACCTTGTATGATTCCGCCACAGGAGTATACAAGTTTTACAACGATAGAACGGGACCCTCAGTTTCTGACTTTACCACAAATAAACTTTACGACAATGTGCCGCTTTTAGCTGTAGGCCAATCATTAAGTGGAGGAAGATTAATGTACTCTAGTTACCTTGAAGGTAGGCCTAACTCTGAAATTACAAGCGGAGACATTCAACTAAGCGTAAATTACTCCAGTGAAAACACAGAGGGTAGTTCTTTGATACCTTCAGGCGATGCCGCAAGCGTAATTAAACAGGGAGGGCAAAACACTCAAGAGGTAGACATTGATCTTCTCGGAGGTGATGCGTTTGGATCTTCAGCCACTTCTCAAACACCCGTAGCTGGTGGTACTAAAATAAGGCTGTCTTTTACAATACAGCCAACAGCAACTAGCGTAGCTAAGTCAGGTACTGGAGGCTCTCTTGTATCTTTTCCTGTAACCCAGATAGACAACACGTCTAGCCCCCAAGTTATTCATACAGGAACGGCAAGTAGAAGCACTCTTGACCTTTCTCCTGAGGAGGTTGACACCAACACAAATGGCTCTAATCCGCCTATATCCGTAAATATATCTTACACAACCCCGTCTGACACAAATGTACAAGGGGTTAGGGATGCACTAAAAAACGTAATAGAACAGCTTCCTGAGGCTCCTGTCCGTTATGACATGAGTTCGGAGACTACCTTTTCTTTAGCTCCTGACGCTGGTAGTACTTTGGTTGCTACAACCTCTTCGACATCTGAGTTTAAAGTGTTTTATAAGCTAGATGATATTACTGCGGCTACAAACACAGACGCGGCAAAAGCTCAGCTTGTAATAAAAACTAGGATATCCAGGGTGTCGTTTGATGAGGTTAACTTTGTAGCCAACGATAGAACGGTTACAGGAGGTGATCTTGGAGACGTATTGGTCTCGGGGATGGACGAGGCATCAGACTTTTCGATTACTGGGGGTGCATCTGAAGTAGCAAATCAGTCAGCTTCAGCTGTAACAATGGAGAGTGTATCTGGGTTTAAGTCTGGCAGCACTCACAATTTTGGTATTGTGTATTACGACGAGTTCAATAGGTCTGGGTTTGTAAACAAAATTGGTAGCATTTATGTCCCGACACCAGCTGAACGAAGCACGTCTCCAAAGGGAGCTGCCAGCGTAAGAGTAACATTTAGCGATAATTTTACCCCTCCTTCTTGGGCAAGTAGGTATCAGATTGTTTACTCTGGAAGAGCATCTGTTGGAGAATTTACTCAATACACAGCTGGAGGCGCGTTTGGGGCCAGAAAAAGAAACGGAGCTAATGGTAAAGATGGTGAGTTTACTACCGCTCTTGACACCAACTCAAAGAGGCTGTACGTTTCTTTGAAGACGCTAGACATATACAATAAAGAAAAGCCTTCATCTAGGTCATACAGCTTTACAAAGGGCGATAAGCTCAGGGTGATAAGCCACAGGGCGGAAACTGACGACTCTACGGTATACCCTCTTTCTCAAAATGATGGCGGTGGAGCTGACAATCCTATAGAGTTCGATGTCGTTGGGGTAGAGGTTCTTGGAAACGACTCTAAAACAAACCCGATAGTAGGATATGATGGGTCTAGCGGTGGAGCTGGAGATGTCGCAGTAGAAAAGACGGGGACGTTCTTGATTTTGGAGGCCCCAGAAATCGCCGCAGGTATAGGTAAGTACAATGGCTTCGACTGGTTTGACATAACAGGCCAACCACGGACCAGCGGGGCAGCAGCATCCAGTTCAAACAAGTGGCCTCAGCAGACCGTAGTGGAGATATTCACCCCGAAAACGATAGATGAGAATGTCGCGTACTATGAAATTGGTCATGGAGCTTTAGCAGGAGTGAGGAAAGACAATGACAATGTAAACGCTCATGGAAGCTTTATAGACCTTTACAACGGAGACGTTTTCAATAAGCCCATTTCTTGTAAGTCTCCAGTTTACGATGCCACTGGATCAACATGGAACCCCCTAAGCTCAGAGGACTGGGAGTATAGAACGCTCCCTGTAGAGACCTCTAATCCAAGCGAAAAAAGACCGCTTACAGACTGGAATAAAGGGAGACCTCACGCTGTATTTGAAGACGCAGAGGAGGTAAGAAGGTATAACGGAATAACGTACAGTGACGCTTACGCAGAAGATGTGTCAAGCCTTTCACTATCATCATTCAACCCCAGTTTAGCAAACTTCTTTAGTCTTGACTCAGCTAATGGAGCTTGCAACTACATCGGTAATTTTAGAGATGACTACCTTCTTGCTATTCAAGAGAATAGGGTGGCTAGGGTTCCAATAGGAAAAGACATAATCACCTCCCCAAATACAAGTGGAATTATATCTCTCAGTACTCAAGTGCTAAATACTCCAGCGTACTACTCTGGGGATTTCGGTTGTGGTGACAACCCCGAATCTGTCCTTATTCGAGATGGTAACGCTTTCTTTGTAGACACTTCTCGGAAGAAGCTTGTAAGGCTTACATCAGAGGGTATGTCGCCTATATCTGAGAACGGGGTAGACTCGTTGTTTAAAACCAACATTGACTTGTTTGAAGCTCAGGGGGGTACTCGCATTGTAAGTGGTTATGACCCAGAAGACAATCAGTACTACGTTACTCTTAGGGAGTCAGGTTCGTTCGACGGACTCACTTTGGGGTATAATGTAAGTGCGGGGGTGTGGCAAAGCAGGTATACGTTCTTTCCAGACATGTATGCGGACCAAAACGGGACTATGTATTCGGCTTACTACAATGACCCTGCTAGTGCAAACAACGCGGAATTGTTTTTCTCTCATGACAATGAGTCGGATTACAATACTTTCTACGGGACGTTTGGGAACTCTGTTGTAAAGATCGCCAGCAATAGCAACCCTAGTATGACCAAGGTGTTCAATGCAGTGTCTCTAGAGGGTAATAGTCCTAACTGGGTTGCAGATCCAATAGTTACGGACCTTAATAGCAACGCTCAGTCTTTAGGGTTTATAGAAAAAGAGGGGAGCTACTACTCGTTTATCACTAGGGACGAGAACGGCACGAAGCACATTACAGGCGTAGGCAGGGTGGCTTCGGTAAACTCGTTCGTATCTCAAATCACTTTTGTTAATAAAGTGAACAGAAATTCTATACCATACGGAAGCGTAATAAGGCTTGTATCTGGAGGGGCGTACACCAACTTAGGTGGAGGTGACATTGATGTTACTTTTGTTAGGTTTGTCGACGCTTACACAATCGAGGTAGATGGGGCTCCTACACAGAGCGGGATTGTTGACGGGGATCTTGTAGCAATCTCTGAGGCTGCTATAAACGGAGACCCAGTCCGTGGACACTGGGCAGAGATAACACTAACTAACAATAATGCTGATGCGTTTGAATTGTATTGCGTGAACACCCATGTTGCGCAATCTGATCAAGATCACTCGCTAGGACAGCAATAACTATATTTGTAACATGAATCCATTATCACTAGCATTAGGAGCGATAGGACAGGGAATAGGAGCCTTGGGGCAGGCTAAGACGCTTAAGGCTCAGGAAGAGCTATATGGTAAACTTGGTCGAGAAGGCGAAGCAGACGCAAACAGGCTGCAGTCTCAGAGGGAGGGCATGTACGGCATCGGGCCTACGATGCGTAAGTACATGCAGTACTCCATGCAAGACCCTACTGCGGACCTGCAAAGACAAGAGGCTCAACGTCAGTCTGGTACAGCTATAGGGGCTTTGAAGGCTGGCGGTGCTAGGGCTTTGCTCGGTGGTCTTGGAGCCCAACAGCAAATGGCGGCTAGTAATATGGCTAATATCGGGGCTGACGAGTACACTAGAAAGACAAGTGCTATGTCTACTGTAGGTCAAATGGAGGAGCAGAATAGAAGGGAGCAGAGAGGTGATATAGGGGTTGATTTGGATTTAGCCAGACAGCAAGCTGCTTCTGGTATGATGGGGGCTTTTCAGTCTAAGCAGCAGAGAAATCAGCTAGGATACGACTTTGCGGCAGGACTCTTCGATATAGGTGGTCAGGCAGCTGGAGCTGGCTTGTTCAAACCAAAGGCTAACGGAGGCAAGATCTACGGCAAGAAAGGGATGAAAACTCCTGGTGAATTTAGCCACGGATCAAACCCAATAAACTTAATGCAAGATGGAGCCAAAGTGGGTGAAGTAACTGGAGGTGAGTACGTTGTAAACCCAGAACAAGCAGCCAAGATTGCTAAGCAAAGTAAATTTGCGGCGCAGCTGTTTAGGAAATTTGAAAAGGAATCACGATGAGTTTCTTGTATGGAAAGGTAGATTTAGGGACTCCTGAAAAGACGGACTTCTTTAGTGGCATCTCTGAGTCATTAGCTCAGATGAAACTGAGGAACGAAAACGAAAAGGCTCAGGAGAAGGCAGCCATAGATCAGGCTTCATCAGTTCCCCTCGTGTCTTCTGCAACCATGTTTGACTCTCACTCTCAGGCTTGGACCTCTGCTGCAAAACAGCTTAGGGACAACAAAGACGAGTATATGAAGACTGCAGAAGGCAGGGAGCAGTATAGCCAGCTAATTGAGGAGCTTGAGTTTGGCATTAACGAAGCAGAGTCTATGTTTAAGATAGTAAGCCCTGAGTTAGAAACAAATCTAAACATAGCCAGAAGCGGACAGAATCCAGAAGAGTTAGAAGCAAGAGGGGAGCGTGACGCCAATAATCTTGCTCACTATGAAAGTAAGCTAGGGGATTTGGACAATGGAAATAAATATGCTGTCAGCATTGAAGACGGCCACTTTGTTTTATCTGAAGGCACAGGGTCTAAAGTAGGAGTGCAAGACCCTAGCCTTATGGATCTTACGGCGGGGAAGCCTAGGTTGGAATTATTACCTCCTCCAGAACCTAATAGCTTCTGGATAAGGCAAAGAGACGACTCTAAGTATCAAGACAGAGACGAAGCTGTGCGCTGGGTTGAAGCCACTACTACGTCTACTGAAAGAGGTAGGCTTGACATGGCTAGGTGGTATAAAGAAAACCTAGATGGCTTGTCAGAAGTAGAAAGGGTAGAGATTGAGGCTATGACTCCAGAACAGATTGCTACCACTCCTGGGAGATTAAACGACGCCGCAAAAGCTTACGCAGAAGCCTCAGTACCAGACAACTTCTCTAAAGAAACCCCTGAATCAAAAGCTGCAAAAAAGAAATCGGAATCGTTTGAAAGGACACTCTCAAACATTGTAGAGGTGGACGGCGTTACTACTTACAGTTTTGATGACGATCAAAATGTCACTATAAACAGAGCAACCCTTGACCAGACCCCTGAAGAAGGAGAAGAATTTGAAGATATTGACGTTCAAGCAATAAGAATGTCAGAAAACGGACCCGTGCTAATAACCAACTTAAGTCCAATGCTTATAGGAGGTCCTGATGGGGCGGTTTACAAAGACTTAGAATCTCAGATTGATGCTAATTTAGGTGACGGTTCGTTTAAACAGATTATGGATAGTCTGTATGAAGACTAAAAGCCCAGCCTGGTTAATTTGATTATCTTTGCCTTTATAAGCTGAAGGCAATGGAACAGGATTATCAAAAGATAATAGCAAGTATGAGGTCTCGCGGAAAGTCTGACGAGTACATCGCTAATGTTTTAACGTATAATTCTAAATATGCACTACAGCCAAGCGAAGCTAGATCCTTGGTTGGCCTTGAGTCAAAAAAAAAAGAGGTGGTGGCAACGGGAGAATTTATGCGTTCAACATCTTCGGGTGGAGCGTCAGCGTTGTCTTCAGAAGAGTCAGAAAAGAGTGAGGTCAAAGAGAATACCATTCTAAATCCAACACTGCAGTCAAGCAGTCTTAAGCCCGAAATTCAGCAGTGGAGAAGCTACAGTCTTAACACGGGTGCGCACGAGGATGTAAACATGTTCGATAAGTCGGAGATGGAGGCCGCATACACAAAAGACGCTGTTGACTGGGCGATTGGAAAGGGCAAGCTTGGAAACGGCGTAACAAGGGAAGACGTCTTTGGGGACGGCCTTAATGAAGGCAATAAAGAAAAGATCGGTCTCGCACGATCAGAATACGCCAAGTTCTACGACTCTAAGTTTAAAGAAGAACAGAATAAGAAGTACTTTACTGTCGATGAAGACAAAGAAATGGCCGCCCAAAAAAGGGCAAGGGTACAGTCCATATCTTCTCATTACTCTGGGCAAATAAAGAAAGACTATGCGTCATCTCATGAGCAGATGATGAAGAACAACTCCGAGTACAAGCAGCAAATCCTGGACATGCAGGAGAAGCTAAAAAGCGGAGAGTATACTAAGGCCATGTTTGAGCAGGAGTTCAATAGGCTGTTCATGCTGAACTCTTCCGATTTCATGCGCGATAAAATGAACGACTACAAAGAAGAAATTCTTGAGGGTCTTTCAGATGAAGAGAGAGAGGATGCTGATTACTTAGAAGAGCTTTCAGAAGAGGTATATGACCTGACCAAAGGTGGGCTTAGAATCAACCTAGATGGAGACAACGTATACAATGAAGACGTAGGTATTATAAGCAGTTTTATCAATTCTGCTGGATCAGCTGCCGCTCAGATGCTTAGCGGGCCTATCTCTGCACTAGCAGGTATGGGTGCAGGGCTTTTTGGTGAAGAAGACACAGCTGCCTTTACTAGGTTTGTCGATCAGACTATTGAGGACATGGCGTCGAACATGGAGACTCGTGATTATCAAGATCACGATTACTTCAGTAAAGGGGAGGGCATCGATGCGGATGGTGTTTTAGGAACTCTAAATCATTTGGGTCACGACCTCGCAAGAGCAAGCCAAGAAGGTGGCGCAGTTCTGCCTTATTTGGCTGTTGGCGCAGTGTCTGGCGGTGCTGCTCCAGTCGTATTTGGAACGTTAGGTACTCTAAACACCTACATCGATAGCGAAAGGGAGGACTTTAACAGAGTCCAAAAAGGGCTTGCTCCTATATTCGACCCTTTTTCTTTAGGGGCTAATGCTCAGCGGATGGCCATGTCTTTGGGTATAGGCTCTATACAGGCTGGAAGCGGTGCTATTATGGCTGGTGTAGGGCAAAGGGTTATTGGAAAGGCAGGGACAAGTCTTACCAACTCTGCTGTAAGAAAGATTTTTTCTGGAGACCTATCCAAGGTTACCACCAAGAAGGCCATGAGTGCCTACTTAGTTGGGCAGGGAATAGACGCCCTTGGAGAGGGAACTCAGGAATTTGTAGAGAGCTTCGCTCAGCACGTCATGGAGACGAAGATGGGTAATAGTACTCAAAGCCTTAACGAAGGCCTTGCTGAAGCTTATGACGCATTTGTAGCGGGAGCTGTAGGAACTGGGTTTCTTGGAGCTGCGGGATCTCCGATCGGAGGGGTAAGGTCAGGAAGAGCTATACTTGGAGTTCCCTCCGATGTTGTTACTGGGCCTCAAGCTGCTGTAAACTCAGTGGCAGATCCAAGCTCTTCTGAAGTAGAGGTAGAGGGCTCTGAGCCAGTTATGTCTGGAGAGAGTAGGGAGTCTTACGGAAAGACTTCTGGAGAGGTCTCTAAGCACAGATCAAAAAATCAGGCCTTATATCAAGTTATTAGGCTCAGGCACGAATCTGCTTTCGGAAAGCTTGCTAAGATGGATGCGTCTTTAGCCTCTATGTCCAAAAAAGCTGAAGCCATCTACTCCAAGTACTCAGAAGGAGAAGCTGTTACTGAAGAAGACCAGGCCGCCCTTGACAAGATGAGCCAAGAGTTTAAGCAAGTAGTTGAGCAGAGAAGTACTTTGTTTAACTCCTTCAAGGATGAATCTCTGACCCTTACGGAAGAAGAGACTCAAACGGTAAACAGGGCTAACATTTCCAAGAGGATGGGGGAGATGAATGATGAAGTCAAGGCTCGTAGGCAGGCCCTAGACGACCACGAAGCCGCTTCCAATACTAAATCATCTGACCCAGATGCCCTTAGGCTGTCTAAGTCTAAATACGAAGAGTCTAAGCAGACTAGAGATGAATCTATGCGTCTCGTCGGAGAAGTGCAGGGGTTGATTAATGAGTCCGAGAAAGCGAAAGAAAAGGCTTCTGCTAGTGACACTCAGAAAAACAAGAACAGACTAAAAGCAGCCAATGAAAAAGTAAAAAGAGCGGAGCAAGAGCTGCTTAACTACATGGGGATTAAAGGGTTTGAGGCTGAAGTGGAAGCTGAAGTGACGACTGAAGACGACATTGAACAAGAAGAAGACGGTATCACGACTACAACTCCTGAAGAGTATGTAAAAGCTTTTGACGAGGCTAGAAAAAGGGACCAAGAGACGGGCAAAAACTTATTTATGCAGGTTGACCCTGTGTCGATAGAAACAGCAAGAGAGATAGTTGCTAACGGGGGTAAGCTGTACCTGTCAAGCGATGGCCTGTCGGGATCTTACCTGAAGGGAGATGGATACATGGGAGGCCTTTTTAAGTCTCCTGATTCTAAGCAGAAAGGTGTTTCTGCGGCGATGCAGTCCAGAAGAATTAAAGAGGGAGGAACTTACTTCGATGCGTATGCCACAAAGCTTGAGGACATTTATGTAAAAAACGGATTTAAGCCCGTGTCTAGGACGCCATTTAATGAGGAGTATGCCAAAGAAGGTTGGGACGCAGAAAATTCTCCACTTAAAAGCAAACCTGATGTTGTCTTCTTTGTAAAAGGAGAAGGCAAAGTAGGGGAGGGGGTAATGTTTGACTCTTATGAAGCGGCGGAGGCTAAAGCTATAAGTGAATCTAAGGTTAGCCAAGAAGCGGAAGTAGAGCAGGAAGTAGAGCAGGAAGTAGAGACAGAGCAGGAAGTAGAGGAGGCCCCAGAGGAGGAGTCTAAGTCAGACGAAAGAGGTATAAACGGGCAGTTCTCAGACTACTCGGCCAACAAGGACGGGACTACTTCGGTGCTACCTAGGGGACCTTTGACGAAAAGGATGGCCAGGTTTATCAACGGCAAGTTGAGTAGAACAATAATGAATCTTGGTGCTCAAGGGAGGCCAGTAACCATTAGGGTACATAACACAGAAGAGTCAGGTAACAGGGCTGACGGAGTCGGCAAAAACGAGATAAACGGGTACTACGTCTCTTACAACAATGGGGGCATTGTGATCCACGTCAACCCTGCTTTGATTACAAGGAAGGCGGCAAATAGTGATAAATCTTTTGAGTCTGTTATGCTTGAAGAGGTTCAACACGCTATGATTGGTCCTCACTTAAACTTGCTGTTTAAGAAAGATAAAGCTTCTGCCCTTAAACTCCTGTCCGACCTAAAAGCGCTGGCTAAGTTACACCCTAACAAAAACATACAGCAGAAAGTAGCAGCAAAAGAGGAAGCATATAGAAAGTTGTATGACAGCACTGATAAAAAGGGCAACAGAAGGTTTACTCAAGAGGAGGCAGACGCAATAATATTTGAAGAGTCGGTCTTTGAGATTACCTCAGAACTTGCTGATGTTTGGGAGGGGGTTGACCAAAAGGCAAAAGACACCTTCTTTGACAAGGTCAGAGTGCTGATGAACAATATGTTCAAGACGATTGGCGCCCCTAAGGATTACGTTATTACAGACGTATCTAGCGCAGAACAGCTTCTGGGAGCCATGTCTCAAGTACATAAGTCTGGTGTAGGAGTTTCTGTAGGGCCTACAGTAGGAAAAACAGCTGAAAGGGCTTCTTACTCTTCAAAGAGACCTATGTCTGTGTCAAAGCTTCCAGAAAACGGAAAGTTTGAAGTTATGTATTCCGCCCCAACATATGGGAGCAAAGAGACCGTGGGAATTCAGGTAGGAACGGTTATAAAAACTCAAGAGTTTAACGGAAAGTGGCATTTTATAAACTGGTGGAAAAGAGCCACAAGAATGGGAAAGCTTCCCTTTGGGTCTTTCTCTGTTACGATTGACGGTAAGGACTACGCCCTGAATGTTGACGTCATGCTTAAGTGGAACATGAAGCCGCCTGCGACAAAAAGGACTCCGACACAAATAGCAGAAGAAAGAAACAGAAACAGAAATAAAGAAAGCACCCTCATAAACACTCTGCTCTATGAAAACATGAGCATTGAAGAAAGGTCCAACGACGGAAAGCAAAAGTTACTAGATAAGATTGCAATAGAGTTATTTGGCGCAGAGTTTATAGCTTCTAAGGAAGGTAAGGAAAACATATATTCCCCTCCTGTAGGAGGAGAGACTTCTTTCGAGGTTTCAAAATACACAGATCCAGAGGTTCTTTCTAAGCTCAGGATGGCGATCGAAGAGCACTTTGGGTTAAGAAAAAAAGAGGATGGTGACGACATAGCTACCGAAAGGGCTTCTATGGAGCCTATGGATATTGCTAGAGACCAGGGTATAAACCAGCAGGAAAAAAGAGATAAGATTTTAGAGGCTTCTAAAAGAAAAATTTGCGGTGGAGTTGCATTTGATTGTGCAATAACAAAAGGAGGCGGAAATCTAAATACGGTATTTAACGCTATGGCTCCAATGGTTTCTGACGGAGAAAGAAAACCCTTAAGCATAGCCTCTGATATTGTTCCGCTAATAATATATCACAACGGAACAAGAGTAAAGAGAAACGGAAAAGACATTAGAGAGATAGACGGGGAAGTAAAGGAGTCATTTGACAAAGTGTCAGACTTCATAGAGTCCTCTTTGCCAGCGGAGATGATCCCTGAGAACCATAGGGACCACTTTGGTGTATTCGCCGCTATTCTCGCTACAACATCTAACGGGGCTAAAGCAGAAGCTAACCTTAGGGTAGCCCTTGTTGTTTATCGCTCGTACTTGACGGGTATCGCAAAAGGTAAAAAGCCTTCTGAAGCCGTTTCCGAGTCTGTCTATAAAGCCTTACGTGAAAGCAATACAGAATTTATAGTAAAAAAGGATGATGTAAACCAACAGAGAGTAGGTGCTGTAGTCACTTCCATACAGAATATTCTATCTGACGCAAACAAATATTGGGACGGGGTCAATTTTAACTCTAAGGCTATGGCTAAAAGGTACTCTAGGAAGAAGTCAGGTAAAGATGCCATCCAGTCTAGGTTCATCATGGGTAGTAGTGACGCAGAAAAGACGGGTGAACACGCCGCTGGACTGATGGGCAAGGGGGAGAGGGCTTACTTGCATAAAGAAAATTGGGTACGTAAGTTCTTTCACGTTTTCCAAGGCAACTTCACGCCTCTTACTGGAGAGACATTTGTAAATCCAGAAGCTGTAAAGGGGGCTGAAGCTCTTGTAGAGGAGCTGGGTATAACAGAAGAGGCTATTGACAACTACCTTAAAAACGAGGTAGGCCTCTCCGAATCCGATTACGCATTTAAAAACAAAGCTGCCAGAGCTATCGCTGCCATGAAAGCGGGGAGAAAGATATTTGATGGGGTTTCAGAGAATCGGAGGCTATCAAAAGCCCTGTGGAGACTCATGGGTAGAGAAAGTATCTACGGCGATCTTAAAGTCAATGACACCCTTAGTAAAGAATCCATTAAAAGTGCAGTAAAGCTTCTTAATGAAGGTAGAGGAAGGGGGGAAAAGAAATGGACTGCGTACCACGTTCAGCAGTCCATTTGGGAGGTTATGCAGGAAGAGATGGGGTATATGGCAGATGGAGAGCTTGGGTATGAGTCTTACGCAGACTTGACAGATCAAGTTCTATCTGATGTAGATGCGTTTGACCTTAAAAACCTCGACCTAGAAAGTGAAGGAAAGAACAGCATAAAGGCTATTAATAACTCCTCAGGAATTAGTTCAGAGAGGGCGGCCATGCTGTTTGACCCTATTGACCCAGGAGAGTCTGATCAAGTAGTCGAATCTTCTGACTCACCGTTGTTTAAAGACAGAGAAGTTAAAGAGGCGGCCTCAGTTAAGGGAGGCTCTGTCATGACCGACAGGATGGTAGACGAGGCTTTGGCTACAGATAAAACGTCTATAAGAATTATAGAGGAAAAAAACAAAGTAGAAGTCGGTCAAAAAATAGCCGTCAGGCTCAACTTAAACGTAAAGAAGAATACAGGTGTCCCTGTGCAAACCGTTCACGACAAGTCAGCAACTGGAAAAGCTCTGAGGTACTCTGGGGCCGTCACTTTAACTAACGTAGAGCTCGCTGTAAACCAAGGAGCTAGAGAAAAGATTGTCACCTTTCAGGAAAACAAATTCCCTATGGCGGCAGTGCAAGGACAGTTTAAGTCAGAAGGCATTGATGATAGTGATTATAGTGGAGTTAAGGCCATGTTTAACCCGTTCAGAGAACACTTGTTTGTGGACGCAGCAGGAAGGGCCATCAAGTCTGCGGAAGAAGCTACAGTAGTCGGCAATAACGTGTATCTCAGGGGTAAGATTGAATACTACAGTCTTAACGACCCTATCTTACAAAGAGGTAAAATTGAGTCCCCTAAGGGTAAGGCAAAAAGAGTTATGCGTGGGGCTAAGTACGATAAGTCCGTAAATAGATTTAAAGCATACGCGGAAAGGGTTCTTCAAATGGAGTTCCCTAATAGGGAGGCCTTAGAATCAGCCTACGACGCCATGCCCCTAGGATCAAAGGTCGCCTTAGAAGAGTCTACTGTAGCCGAGAACATGCAAACCGCTCAAGAAAGAGCAAGCATTTCTAGCTACACTAAGGGCAAGAAAATTAGAAAGACCGCAGAGAAACAGTCTAGAAAGTTTTACGGGTCCACAAGGGCTGACATAGTTCAAAACCCTGAAAACTACATTACTCCTCAAAACTTAAAGCAACTTAAGGCTGAGGTTTCAGACATGGGGGACCAAGAGCTAATTAACCTTATGACCGATGAGTCAATAGGTCGGCTGTCTCAAAAGAACGACGACCTGGGAGTATTGGCAGGAGCTGAAATGATTAGGAGGGCGATAGCTAGAGGAGAGACAGAAAGAATTCCTTCATTGGTTGCCGAGCTTGCAGCCATAGGAACTACTGCTGGAAGAATACTTAGGCACTTCAGGGAGCTTAAGTCAGGGACTCCTGCTGGGTTGTACTCTATAGTAAATTCCGCTGTAGAAAATCAAGGAAATAAGCTGTCTGATGAACAGGGAGCTAGGTTGAAAGCCTTGACCGAAAAGCTTTTTGTAGAGCAAGCCAAGGCTGACGATCTTCTAAAAAGGGCAGTTGGTGGAGAAGAAGTAGATGCTGAGTTGCAAGCCGCTGTTGACGCCTTAAAAAAGACGGAGAGAGATTTAGAGGGGTTCACTAACTCAATGGTGGGCAAAGGATGGGGAACGTTGTTTGGGCAGCTTGTTCAGGGCAACCTATTGACAACTATGTCTCAAGTAGTAAATATAGGGGCGAACATGGTTAACGCTGTAGCTTCGGTTGCGGTTAACTCTGTTTCTCTTCCCTTTGAAGCTGCCTTGGTCAAGGTTGGACAAGCGATGGGCAAGGAGGTAGAGATTAGCAGGAGGCCCAGCTTGAATGCCTACATGTACGCTGTAAGAAAGTTTGGAATGGGGTTTGTTGAAGCCGCTGACCAAGTAGTCACTGGCCAAGACAGGGAGCTCTCAGAGTGGAGGATAGCCAGGGGTCTGGCTCCTCTTAGATCGTTAAAAGCGGCATACAAGGGTGATCTTCCTTTAGGTCCTGACGGAAAGGGGAGTTTAGATCAAAGGATGAAGCTCTTTGTTCAGGGGACCTTGGGTATACCAGCAGAAACAATGTTTAGGCTGTTGTCTCTGGGGGATATCCCATTTAGGAGGTTTGCAGAAGGGGTTGACTTATACCAGTCTGCTCTTTCTATGGGTCTAGAGGGGGAGGCACTTAAGAGATTTCTTAAGTATCCTACGGCTAGAGAATTGGAAAGTGCAAAAAGGCAAGGAAGAAAGCTGACGTTTCAAGAAGAGACTTCAGCGAGTGAAAATGTAAACAGAGTAGTAAGCGCTTTAGAGGGAATGGTGGGAAGGCCGCTCAATGCGATGGGATTAAATGGAGATGAGTTCTCTAGAGCCCTGTTTAGAGTTATTCTTCCGTTCCGATCCACTCCTGCAAATATTCTTTATGAAACATTTACTTGGGTGAATCCATATATCGGCACGGCTCGTATGGCTTCGGAGTTAAGAAAAGGAGACGTAGAAGAAAGCTCTAAGACTTTGGCGAAGATGATGATGGGGGCAGTAACCATGGAGGCGGCGCTCATGATGATAAGCGAAGGCATTATGTCTGGACCAGTAAAGTGGGACGAGGACGAGGAAAAGAACATGGCTTACGACATTTTCCCTCCTAGCAGTGTAAACGTGTCAGCTTTAAGGCGCCTTATTGCAGGAGAAGATGCAAGCCACAAAGAAGACGACTACTTTGTTAGGTATGACAAGCTAGGAATGTTTGGGGCTATTATGTCAACGGCTGTTCAGGCTATGGACTCAGAGGAGCTAAAGGAAAGAGAGTACTCTAGCCCTATTCAATTTACTTCTCATACCATATCTGACTTCTTTGGTGCGGGATCTGTGTCGGCTATATCGGCCATGATGGAGCAAAGCTTTGTCCAGGGTTTGAATGAGTTCATGAAAGTTCTTACTGGAGACAACGCAGAAAGAGACCTTGAGAACCTGATAACAACCATGTTTAAGGCTGGAAGCGCGGCAGTAATACCGAACCAGCTTAATGCGTTTTACAGGGCTGACAGGGACTACCTTCCAGACGGAAGAGTTTCTAAAGATCAAGAGTTCTGGGAAAGGCTTTCGAGTAAATTTGCCTACACAATAAAAGACAGGACATTTGGCTTGAGCGACTATCCTGTAAGGGTAAATTGGAAAGGAGAAGACATCAGTCAGACACCCAGGGGTGCTTCAGGAATAGGGTATCAACTATTCGATATCACTAAGTCTAGGCAGGGGACCGCAGACCCTCTATCTAACGAGATTTGGAGGTTGTATGAAAACACTGAAGAGTTTACAGGTGTGTGCGGAACCCCATCTTACGCCTCTACTAGAAAATTCAGTGTGCCAAATATTACCTCTAAGAAGGACAAAAAAATGGTACGCTCTATGGGTAGAAACTACACTTGGATAAAGGACGAAGAGTTTATGGCGGAAAGAATCTACTTGACTACAGAACAAATAAACAGGCTGATGAAGATATCAGGTCAGGCTAGGCACAAGGAGGCTACTGAAATAATTCAGACGCGTAAGTATCAAAATTCAAACGACGAGGAAAGGATCGAGCTCCTCAATAAGGTTGCGGACAACTACAACAGCGCAAAAGAGTATGGGCGTAACGGATACAGGCAACACACAGTAGCTTTATTCGACATCATGCAGGAGCTGTACGATGCCAGATAAGCCCTTTAAAGACACGAAAGTCGGGAGGTTTCTAAGAGAGAAGCTTCCCGAAGTCGCTGGCAGTGTAGGGGACATCCTGCCAGATCAAGGCGTACTAGGCGTGTTAAAGCGCGTCGTGGACGGCTCTCCAGAATTGTCTGCTCAGGATAAGCTTGAGTTTGACCGCCTCGTAAACGAGATGGAGGCCCAAGCACAAGAGCAAGTCACAAGGAGGTGGGAGGCTGATGCTAAGTCAGACGTGAAACTAGCTAAGTACATTCGTCCTGCGATCCTTATATCCTTGACGGCTTTTTATATGATAATGATGATTTGGGACGGCCTAGACCCACAGTTCATGCCCCCAGAAAACTACATCAATCTACTTGAGATCCTTATGCTGACGGTGTTTGGAGCTTACTTCGCGGGAAGGACCATAGAAAAAGTCAAGAAGTAAAAGGGGGGAAGCCTATAAGACTCCCCCCCTCGGTAGCGAAATTACACTGCACTAGGTCGGCGTAACAATGCAAATATACTTAACCTTCACAAACTGCGCAATTAAGAATGTCTCTTCCTACAGCTTGCGCTTGGTTGACACCCCTCTGGTAGTACAAGGTTTTGATACCTAACTCCCAGGCCTTGATAACCAGCTGATTAACGTCCTTGAGCGGGACTTCGTTACTGATCATGACGTTAAGTGACTGCCCTTGATCGATGTGCTTCTGTCGGTCAGCCGCTTGTTGTACTACCTCCATTTGAGATATTTCAGCGAAGGTCTTGAACACATCTCTCTCGTCCTGACTCAGGAAGTCTAAGTGCTGGACAGACCCTCCCTTCATCATGATGCTCTTCCAAGTCTTTGCATCGTCCTCACCCTTCTCCTTAAGTAGGTCTGCTAGGTAAGGATTCTTGTAAGTAAACTTACCCTTAGCCAAGTCCTTAGTAAAGTAGTTTGACTGCAACGGCTCTATGGATGGTGACACCTGCCCAAGAATGAAAGAGGATGAGGTGGTTGGAGCTACAGCCATGCGTGTGCTAAACCTTCGGTTGTACCCCTCTAAAACGCTAGGGGATCCGTACATGGTTGCCAGATTACGGCTGGCTACATCACTCTGTTCCTCTATCTCCTTAAATATATTCCTGTTCAAAGACCTGGCCTGAATACTCTCAAAAGGAATGCCCTTGCTCTGGAGGTAGGAGTGATACCCCAACACCCCAATGCCAATGCTCCTGTGGTTACGAGAAAAGTGAACAGCCTTTTCCATAAACGGGAGGTCTTTGGCCTTGTCGATGAACTCGGTGTAAACTGTGTCCAGCAGGGCAGTCAAAAGGGAGACAGCATTAGAGTCCTTCCATTCGTCGTAATGCAATGCATTCATTGAAGACAGACAACACACGAAGCTGTTCTTGTCGTCGGTATACTCCATGATCTCTGCACACAGCTGGGAGTGCTTAATCTCCATGCCCTTGTCCTTGTACCAGACAGGCTTCTGATGGTTTACGTTGTCTGTAAAGAAGATGTAGGGGTATCCCGTTTCGCTACGCTTCTTGTGAATCTTGGCCATGATGGAGCGCTTTTTCGCGTCTCCTTTGATCATCTCATGCATCCACTTGTCGCTAATGCACACAGCGAAAGAAACATCTTGAATAGGGTGACCCTCACTACGGATTTGAAGGAACTCCTCTATGTCGTCGTGCTCTACGTCCAAGTATGCCGCCCAACTACCACGCCTAACCTTGCCCTGAGACACAACGTTTGTAGTTGTGTTAAACAGCTCCATCATAGATACAGAGCCGTTAGTCTCTCCACCTGTAGAAATCTTAGCTCCACGAGGACGCAGGTTTCCGAAGTAAGTGGCCGTACCTCCTCCAACTTTGCTCATGGCTCCAATCTCTGCGGCTCCTCTCAAGATGTCGAATGTGTCATCCTGAAGCTGAGTTCCGAAGCAAGAGATAGGGAGGCCTTTGGTCTTGCCGAAGTTCACCCATACTGGGGTGCTGAGGCTGAACCAACCCTTGGACATGCACTCGTAAAACTCGTCTGCGAAGTTGGGATGCATGTTGTATCCCTTGTATTCGTCTAAAATAGATTGGGCGTGATCGGCAATCTCTCTGGCCCTCTCCTCTACTGTCTGTCCTGGATCTAGGTATCCCTTCTCCATGAACTGACGGGTCTCTTCTGTGACCCAATAAAAATCTTTCATTAAAATAAATCTTCTGCGGTGAAACTCTTAGTACTCTTTGCGTAGTCGATAGGCTTCTTGTGAAAGAAGTCAGACAAAGCTGAGGCGTACACTTCCTCGTCCATCCACTGGGTTACACTAACCAAAGACTCGTCTACAGGAAATGAGAAGTCAAAACCTATACGGGAAAGACTCTCGTTAACCCTGCTCTTCAAGTAGTTGTTTAATATATCTTCACTAAGGAACTCATTCTCAAAGCCTTGAAGGATCCACTTTATGAGACGGGTCTCTGCCTCTAGTGCTACTCCTGCCTCTTCCTTTATTCGGGACATCAACTCTTCGTCAAACAGCTCTGGGTGCTCGGCCTTAATTTGGTTGACCAAAGCCATGCCCCCCTCTGCGTGAAGGTTCTCCTCCTTGCTCGTGTACTGAACAACGTTTGCGGTATCCTTGAGGACAGCCTTAAACCTGTTAAATCCCAGCACTGTGTAGAATTGGCTAAACAAGGACACGTTCTCGGTGAAGAGAGTAAACAGAATCAGACTATACAGAAACTGCTTTCGGTCGTCTTCGTACACTCTATCGACATACTTGTTTAGGTAATTAACCCTGTTCATCACAGGCTCGTTGTCGAGCAGAGTAGTGAACTCGTCCTCCAGTCCAAGTTTGGTCAGTACCTCTGAGTATGCTCTAGAGTGAATCACCTCGACCCCTCCAAATACAGCCCCCATATCCGCAATCTCTGGCTTAGGCAAGTGCTTACCGATGTTAGACCAGTAAGACTTGACTGACACCTCAACCTGAGAGATGAGCAGTATAGCCCTTTTGATCACACCCCTCTCTTCTTCAGACAGACTTGTGTGGTAGTCTTGGACGTCAGATTTGAAATTGAACTCATTGTGAGTCCAGTGGCTTGCCCACATCGCATTGATTAGCGGGTCAGTTATTTCAGAATAGTCAAAGGGCTTATAGCTCAGCCTTTTCTCAAAGATCGAGGTCTTCATGTATAGATATTTTTTTAGAGGAAAGGCCTACAAGTTAGTCAGTAATCCTCAAAGTATTTCCATACCCTGTACGATTCTAACCCCCTTATATCCCTTAAGTGAAGTATTGTGATTAGGTCTTGTCGATCCTTGCGCTGGTACAATCTCTTATACGCGTCTCGCTTGTTTCTTACAACCTCGGTATTTACATTTTGGTTCACGTATTCCAGTAGGTCTACGCGATTAACCACTGAGAAACCCCCTTCTTCTGGCATATCGAACGCAATGATTGATGAGTCACCTTTCAGCCAGCCAGGATTTCCCCCAACGTTTTGCAACTCTACCCAAATTTCGTCTGGTAGGTTGTTTCCTTTGACGTCTACTCCCCACTTGCCTTTATCGTCCATGGCAAGCCAGTAGTCTACGTGCTTATATATGTCTTCCGATCGAGATGACTTGGTCACCTGAAGCCCCTTCTCCTCTGCCGCTCTCACAAACCTGACCTCAGCTACCCTCCCCGTCGATCCCGAATAAGCCTTGCGGCTTTTGCTGATCATTAGATTCGAAGTATTGTTTAGAGGCCTCGCGGACGAGGTCGAGTTCGTAGTTGAGTTGTTGGCGGAGCTTCTGAGTGAGCTCAATCACATGGGCTGGATTCCTGTGTGGATTTCCGTCCCTAGTAAATAGGTCTTCATAGAATCTCGCCATCAGCCTGTGCATCCTCTCGCATGCCACGCCGTAGCTTCTCGCTACTTCTTCTTTTAATATTGGGTTCATCGTTCTTGATAATACTTATTGCATGTTCAACTTGCTGTCGATTCTTACAAATAAACAGCATAGGGAGTGGTTTTCCAAGCTCGGTTAAGTATTTCATAAACAACTTCCAACGCATCGGGAAGTCATGGTGTGAGTGAAGGAACCCCTTCGTCTCTATTATCCAGCTCTCGTCTTTGGCAACAAAGTCGGGCTTGTATCGAATTGGGAGGGCAATGCTTCCGCTACGATCGGTCATCTCCTTCTTCTTTGAGGTCATCTTCCAGTATACACCTTCGTATCGGAATTTGTCCATCAAGAGGTATTCGTGCTCCTCGTAGCAGAAACTTAGCCCGTATTCAGACAAAAGATCTGCGCAGGTTTTTTCTAACCCGCTCTTGTATCTTCCCAACTCTCTTTTCTTAGCGGTCTTCCTTTTGGAAGTCTGTCCTCTCTTTCGTTTCACATGGGCAAGGTACAGCCTATGTAGACACGAACCCGTTATTTGGGGACAACTTAAAAGATTTGTAATTATTGAACTCACTACCAATAGGTTGGAAGAGCTTCTCCCCTGTCGCAGTTGCCCTAAATGCTGTCATTGATGCATCCATAGTAAATGTTATTGGGTCATCTAACGATGTAGGCTGTCCTCCTGTCTCTACGTCACGGACCTTCCGAACGTGAAACTCAGTGGTCTTTTTGATATTGTTGTCAGGGGCCTGGACCTTCCTGTGTATGGTAACGAAGCAGTCTGCTCTGTTGACGAACTTACCTCCGCCTTCAGTGTCCTCCGCATACGGAGCAACAGGAAGCCCATCGTCACCCTTACGTCTTTGCGCCTCGGTCACGGCATGCATGTTAAGCCACACAGCCACGTCATTGGCATTTGAGAATGTAAGAAACTCTGAGGCCGCTTGGTAATGGTAGTCATGGCTATTGCCTTGTCCCGACAACTCCAGCTTAAGGCTGTTGTATGGGTCAACCAGTACCGCATCGTACTTCTGTTGCTTGTAAATCTTCTGGAGGAAGACGATGATGTCCGTGTAGCTATAGACCTCCTTGTTAGAAATCACTGTAAAGTGGTCGTTCACCCATTGGTAGGACAGCTTCCGCTGCTCGAAGGTCATGTCTCCGATCTTCCTGTTCGTCGCAAACTGCATGAGTGTCATCTTAAGGGATGCCGTGCGGTTCTCTGAGGAGTATACCACCCACTTCCACTTGTGTCGGCGGGCTGAGTTGACCATGAGGTACAACATCATAGTGGTTTTGCCTACGTTGCTGTGTCCGTTTATGATAGTGAACTCCTTCTTGTACCTAAAGAACTTGTCTAGGTTGGGGTCACCAGTATCGAGGCCAACTTCAATGCGCCCGTTTGCGTAGTCATCAATCCACCTGAAGTCTTCGTCGTCAGAAGAGATGAAGGACATGTCTCCATCATTGATTAGAAGCTCCCTCTGTGCGTCCTGCTCTGCCCCAATGACATCTACAATGGGGTCTTGTTTACCCCTCTCCAATCCTTCTCGGATGGTTTTGATGGCGTGAGCCTCGCTGTCTATGTCTCGCTTCTCAATCTCCCTGAACAATACCCTTACGGCTTCCTCCTCTTCAATTCTGCCAGCCCCAACAAATCCACCTACCAATCGTGCGGCACTCAGGAGAGTCTTGTGCTTCTCCCCATCATCACACTGGCGAATCATGCGACACGCAAGGTTCAGCTTCATGTAGTCTGTAAATTCCCCGCGCTTAGCTTCCTGAACCTGTTCACTGCGCTCAGAGGCGAAGGCCCCGAACTTGGTAGCTCCAGGGTTTATGATTAGGTCAGGGTCGTATGACTCAAAGCATGCGCGAGACTCGTTGACTCCAGACTCGTCTACCTCAAGGTCGTACTGCTTGTGAAAGTAAGTCTTAAGTGCTCGGAAGTGGTCGCGGTGGCGTTCGGGATTGGTTACCCTTACCAGCGCCTTGAGCCCGTCACCCGATGGAGAAACCCAACAGGAATAGACGTGAGCGTCAGTAGCCAAGATGCCCTTCGATTTCTCAACGTCAATGTGATCGAAGTCCAGTACAATGAGCCCGCTATGTTCAAACAAGCCCTCGTCACTGCGGTCTGAGAACTCCCCGCTAAAGCATACAATCGGGAGCTTCTTCTTCGCGTCTTTGTCGCCATTGCGGACAGCTTCAATCGTGGTTTTCGACTGGCCATCCTTGATTCTCTCCAGAGAGGTCTGAAGGGTTACGTGGTGAGGGGCGTCCTTGTCGTAGAGATTCTTGAAGAATGTCACTTTCATCGGTGTATTGGTCTTTAATTATGAATTGCAGGTACTCGATTGCTTTTAGGATGTCCTGCTTCCCACCCTTCATTTTGTGTCTACACACGTACTTAATTACGTTACCCTCCAAGAAAGGAATGTCATTGATTACAATAAATTCCACTGGCTGGAATTTCATGTCATAGTGCTTAGGTTTCATATCGCATTGTTGTTTACGTATCCCACGATCTTTTCAGACCGAACTTTCTTTATAATGACCCTGCGGTCACCCTTGTATGTTTTGCCATAACACTCTTGCTTTAGTCTGTCCATTGTATGAGGACTCTTGGACATCAGCTCGGATGGCGTGTTGTGCCTAGATACAGCCCAGGCTTCTCTGTTGTACACTCTCTTGCCCTTCTTAAAGGCGATGTCAAGTGTTAGCGAGTATATCGGCGGCTTTGAGGTTTGCATTCCACTTTCGTTTTAGGTTTTGAGATATCCATGTCATCTCTACTCTACACCCAATCTTTTCGGATGCATCCTTATGGGTGAGGATGACGCAGTTGTCTCCCTCTTTGTTTGGTATAAATGCTATCAGGAACTCGGTATCGAAGTGAGGTATGGATATTGTAAAGTCCTCATCATACTCTTCCAAGTGAACGAAGAAGCTCATTGTCTTCCCGTCTTTTTTACCTGAGAAAGTTTGGGGGCTGAGAAACCTAATGTCCCTCAACCCCCAATCCATTGCGGCGTATAGCCCGAACCCTTTAGAAAGGAAGGTCATCCTTGGCAACCTGAGACTCAGCGGCCTTAGCCTGACGCTTCTCCTTAGCGGCTTCGCTGTTAGGATTGAAGACGCGGGCGCAAGCCTTGCCGTTTTTACTCATGAAGAGTGTGATGTACACGTTGCCACCTCGACCTTCGTCGTCCTTGCGGGTCATGTACTGGTCGAGCATATCCTTAAGCTCGTGGTCCTTCAATCGAACGTTCCAGCTCATCAGCTCGTTATTGTCATTGTACTTGGGGTCATCGGCCCAGCCGACGAGAACGGAGTCATACTTAGTATCGCTCATTTGTTTATTAAATTTGGGGTTATAATTTGTTTGCTATTGTAATTGCTAAGGTAATGCCTACGGCATAGGCCGACAACATTCCTAGTCCGTAAATTAAGTACGGCATTGACTTATATTTTAAACTGAAGGTAGTCCTGAACGGGGCTATCTCCTTCTCTAAGAAATTTTTCAATCCTCTTAATTGCATCATTGAACTTCATTTCGCCAGCGAATAGCGTCTCTTCCGAGCACTGGATGATTGCTGGCAGGTAAGGGTTCGTCTTCTCCTGAGCAAGCCAATAGAACTCGCTTACACCGAAGACCGTGGTGTATATGTATGCTTGGATGTCGTAACTGAAGTCACGGACGCTGTACCTGAACTTGCTGATGGACTTTGTAGACTTGGAGTCTACGATGTATCCGTCACCCAAGCAATCAAGAAACCCTCTGACCTTTACTGGTCCAATCATCTCATTGAATTCTACTTGGTAGTTACCGCTTGACAGGTACTGGTTGGTAAGCCCACAGACATCAAGCCTGTCGATCATTTCGTTAGCCATCTTCCAGTCTTCAGGTGAGCATATCGTTTTGCCGTTTGATTCAGCCTCTTCGAGAAACTGTGCTTTTACGTTCTTGAAGTCAGAAGAAAGCTTAGGCTTCTTCATCTTCTTCGTCGCATCTGAACACAGGTCTAGGACTTTGTCGTCTGACAATATGGTATACTCATCCATAGCTCTCTCCCGCTCGAACAGGAGCATATCGTAAAGCGTACCAAAGGTGAGTGCAGGTGACTCAAACTTAATCTTCCGCTTCATGTAAAGGTCGAACTTGGCCATGTCGTCAAGCGCAACCTTGAGGGAGGAGTAGGACAAGTGTGCCTTGCCGTACCTCTCCTCCAGTGCTGTTGGGATGTCAATCATTAAAATATGGGTGTAAAGACAATGCAGTTGGACACCAGATGCCTACGTAAAGCGCGGGCAACTCGCTCCCAGTAAACCACAAGGTCAGTGAGAGGGTCATTGAGGCCAACGAAAAGGCCAGTAGAAATTTCTGTGTGCTGTTCATCGTACAAACTTTTTAAGTCCAGCTTTCTGCTTGTCGCTCAGGTCGTCCCCATACTTGGAGAGGATGCTGTCGTAAGCCTTAGCCTTGTCCTGCTGTCCCTTGATGTAGTTTACCGCCTTGTCCATGATGGTCACTGGGGTCTCTTCTGCGGCGGCAGGGTGCTTGAACTTGTCCTCCTTCATCTCTACTGAGGCGGAGTCTTGTTTAGCAATCGCATCTTTGACTTCATTCGCTGAAGCGATAGAAGCATCAATACCGATACCAAGCATAGCCAAAGCCCGCCCTACAGCTGACGTTTCGCAGTTCTCTACGTATGACGTCTTATTAATGTTTGAGGCTGTCTTTACCTCGTGGGCATGTCCCACTGCAACAACGCTCCCGTCTCGATCCGTGATTGTGGCTCGGCACAGGCACTCGTCAGTGGTGAGCATGGGAAACTCAGTATGCAACCCCCAGTTCTTGTATTGCTCTTCTTGACGAAAAAACTTGATGCGTTCGTTTACCTCGACGTACTGCTTGCCACGGATGTTCGTGGTCTTGAATTTGTAGTTACTCATGCTTGTGTGATTGGAATTGAATTGAGTTCGTTGCGCAAAAGTGCGGCTTCTTGTTCTAAAATGTGAATCTTGTTTGTGATGGAAGCAAGCTTGTCTGCCTTACTTGATGCGGACAACCTGTTGTCTACAATCATGACAGCCATCTTGTGTAGGTCAGCGTAGCCGTCCCAAAATTGCAGGTTGTCTTCGTGTCCCAAAAGCATGTGGGCGATTGTAGACCTGTCTCTGCCGAGAACCTCGGCTACCTCCTGTTGGTTGTCAGCCCAGCTACTTAGGGCTACTGCGATGGCATTACGTGCCATTACTTGTTCTGCCCTTCGTGAGCCATCAGGAATCATAGCGATGGCGCTGTAGTAGCTCTCAATGGACGAGAGCATTAGTAGTTTTCTATTGTGTGGATTGAATTTCATTCTGTGAATTTAGTGTGTGTTTTGTAATTCCGCAAGGAAAAGGCGGACTTTGTTTCTCAGGGGCCACTCACTGGCCTTGTTACGGGTTCTCCCCGCACACCATACGCCCGCCCGAAGGTCAGCGTTCTGACCTTGCTTCCTTTGCGATTGCGTTATAGCAAGCGGAGTATGTAATCATGGCGATAAGGACGCTCTCTGTTTTGTCCCTGAGGTTGTGCATTTCGATCTTGACTCCGTCATCGTATCCGAACATATCGCATCGCTCGTCGATAAACTTGGAGGCGATAGAGTTGCAGTGCTCTACAAATTGATTGAGGTGTAGTGGCAGTGGAAGGTCCAGCCATGAGTCTACGTCCTGCTCGATGATGTCCTCACAGGCAAAGACCTTGGCGATTACATCTTCCTTTGTGTTTTCTTCGGTGATTGCCGACACAATCTTGATTGCTCTTTCGTTGTTCATGCTTCTTGTTCTTTCATGTAGATGAGAATAGGCTCGCCCTTATCTCCTCGCTCCCAGGCCAGATTTACGCTTGGGGTGTGGAACAGCTCTCCATCGCGGAGGTATGCCCAGATGTACTCGTTGGTTTCTTCGTTCATTTGATTGGTTGTCCGTATAGTTCGTCTTGTAGTCTCTCGAATCTTTTGCGTAAGAGAACAGACTTGGAATAGTTTTCTTCTTTGAGTTTGAGTATGGCGTCTTCAGTAATAGACATCAGTCGATGCAGTTGAAGTGTCGTCATCTTGAATCTTGAGTCTGAGTTTTGCTTCATAGTTGCGGAGTGTTGCGTCGAGGATGATAGTGGACAGCCTGTCGTCGGGGCGTTGTGACACCCTTTGGCTGTAATCATCTATGCGGCGACGAAGTTGGTCCATGTGTTCATCGGTTATCATTAGCGGCGTGTATTGATGACGTTGACGCGGCGATGCTTTGGACGTACCTCTCATGCAGGGATTTGTATGCGCTCGTCATGGCGGCCATCTCGTCACCCACGGAGTCGAGGAAGATGGCGATGTAGTCGAGTTTAGGGGCGTTGGCGCACTTACGTCCAGTATTGTAGTACCAGTCAATGACTGCGGCGATGCGCTTCTGTGCGCCTTCGATAGTGGTTTGCATTGCAGGGGCCACTCCTTCGTTGAAGGGGACAGGCACAGGAATCTGCGCGGCTGTGTCCACCATAAACTGCTTCACCATCAATGCGTCTGCATACAGGTCGTCCTCTACTTCGTCTGCCTCGATGAGGTTGTTGATTGCCTTGATAGCAAGCTTGTACATTTTCTCGTCCATTACGTCATGTAGTTTGCGATAGACCCAGCAATGGTCCATCCGATTAATACTAAGCAGGTCCATGTGACCAGCTCCCAAAAGGTTGCGGTTTTAATTATGTCTTTCATCAGTCTGCTGTCATTCTGTAGATTTCCTCAAGCTCCGTCCAAGTCACCTTCCTAAAGGAATCGTCCTTGGGGATGAGGTTGGGCGAGTCTGCCCACCTCTCGGCTTCTTGCTTGCGGGCGGATCGAATGTCTGTGGCTTGGCCTGAATTCCAGCCGCCGCCATGAAAGCTGTATATGTACCAATTCATTTTCATTGTTTAGGTAGTTTTTCCCCCATGACCCACCCGAAGATGAATTCCTGTAGGTCGCCCTGAAAGTTTCCAGGCTCGTACTGGTCCCCTTCGATGGTGTCTGTGATGTCGTGGTCGAGTGCGTCCCATACATAGTCAACCACTTCTGATTTCTCGATAGCGTCAACAATCTTATCGAGCTGTATGTGCTGGTCTATAGATAAGTTCTTCATGCGTTCTTGTATCGTTTAACTAGTTCTTTCTTCGGGTCAGCGTACATTTCTTTGTACAGGGTGTTCTCGTTAAACGAGCCTCCATCACGCAGGGCATCGGCAAGCTCGTCCAGCCATTCCACTTCGTACTTAGTTGCTTTCCTGTGAAACCTCTCGGTCAGGATAAGCCTTGCAATGTCAGCTAAGGTCATGTCACTGATTTCTTTCATAACGCCGTCAATGCGTTCTTGTTTCCAGTTGTAGTCGTACATATTTGTGAGTGTTAGAGTGTGATGATTACGTTGTTCCCGTTGTAGGTCATGACCCTCATGGCCTGTGTAGGAAAGAAGTGCGAACAGCAGTCGTCGATGTCAATCATGCAGGCCTGTGGGTACTCAAGGTTACGCACTACTTCAGCGAGTGAGTCGTAAGCGTGGATGAGGTTGGTGGTGTAGTGTCTGTCCCACCCGCCGTGGTTGGTCTCGTCGTACATCTTCTGCTTGATGCGCTCCACGTCGATGGAGATGAACTCTTCAGCGATGCGTATGGCGGTGCTCCGTTGTGTGATAGTGGCAACGGTGTCGTCTAATTGGTCATACACAACCACGCTGTCCCCAAGCATCACCCCGTCATACACTTGGATGAAGAGCGTCTGGAACCCCCAATCTTCCATGTCTGAGGGGTCGGTGTTGTCGCTGAACTTAGGGGTAATCTTGACCCACCCGCCTCGTGGACACTCTTCCACGTTGTACTTGATGTCCATTGTGGGGACCATATGGTCCTCTGCGAGGTTCGTGTAATTCTCAATCATGCCGTGAATCCATTGGTCGATGTACTCCTCGACCATAGACTTGCCGTATTCGGGAGCCACGACATCCTCGATGCGGCGGCAGGTAGTCTGTGAGTAGCCCTCGTTCAAACTACCAACGGAGTCGATGACGAAGTAGTGGGGCGCAGTGCGGAGTGTAGGTAATCTCATTGTGTGTGTTTTCTGATTGGCTGAATTGCCGTGGACAAAGATAAGTCAAATGTTTGTATCTACCAAATTTATTTTTGTATCCCCAAGAAGAATCGAACTTCTATCTGCGGTTTAGGAAACCGATGCTCTATCCGTTGAGCTATGGGGATGTGTCGGTAGGTTTGGCATCTTTCGGCACCTACCATGTGAGGAAATTTTAACCTTGCCCCAGTCGAACCCAGTCGGGGTATTTCTCACGCCGCTCATCCGAGGAGTGTCAGCTCCCGATGAGTGTTGCACTTCTCTCTGACACATATGCAACAGGTGTCTTTGATTATTTATTTACATCGTTCTGTGTAAGACGACATCCGCACTCTTGGCAGTCGTAGCCGTCATCGGCTAACCAATCGTCTCCCTCGTCGTTGCACCCTTCGAAGAACCAAGGGTGTTCCGCATCATACTCGAAGCAGTTGCCCCGACCATCAGGTCCATCAGGACCTTTGCCGTACTTCTCTCTGGCCTCAGCCTCAGTGGGCCAACAACTCTTGCATAAGTCTACAGGCCCTGCTTCACTATTATAAATTCTCATTTTATTTCGTTTTTACGATCCGCTTACGCCGCTTGTTTACCACAGGTGCAGGGGTGTCGAGCACCAACTTAATCCCGCCTGGCAGGTGGGAGCGGAACCGCTTTATATCCTCCTTGGAGGCTCCCCAAGCCTTTACCCCCGTCATGAGCAACTCATGAATGTCCTCCGAGTGGTAGTGCGCTCGGAAGTAGGCTGCCGCTCGATAGAGGGTCAGCTGTGGCCCCCTCACCTTGTATGACTCTTCCTTCGTCATCTTCCACTCTCTACGAGGGCCGTGAATCCTCTCGCAGAACTTTCCCTCCTGCCTCGCTCTGTCTTGAAGCACCTCGGACATGTGCTTGTCAAGGTGTACGGTGCGTGTGTACATATTCATTTGTTCTGTTTTAGTGATGCGGAAGGGATTGATGTGCGCCTACTTGGATTTGAACCAAGGACCTGCCGATTATGAGTCGGATGCTCTAACCACTGAGCTATAGGCGCTAACCGCTATGTTATTCCTCGAAGCTGATGTTCATTGACATCCACTCGTCAAGGTCGTCCGCCTTGCGGTTCCGCCCAGCCTCTACCTCGGCACGACCAGCGGGGTCGTCTTCCTGTGGGTACGGGGAGCGTCCCTCTTTGGTGAGGTAGACAGACTCGACCGCCTCATTGCGTCCGAACTTGTAGATGATACTTGGACACGCCCACTTGTCGTTCTCTGCCATGTCAAGCATCCTGTCCTTGATGTACTCCACACGCACAAGATCGAGATTGACCGACCCCCTGCCGTGGTTGAACACCATTCGGATGCCCCATGTGTCGGGGTCCTGATTGTTCATGGTGGCAAACCTCTGTGCCTGTTGCAAGAAGTCCATCCAGTACTCGAACGTCCCCTTTGGGTCTGTCGGTGAGCACACGATTGGGTCGCAGTCGTAAGCGGGGTAGAAGTACCCATAGGACTGGGGATTGAGCAGGGCATCACAGGTGGTGATACAGGAGCCAAATGAGATGGCTTTGCCGAGAGCTTCCGCAAAGGAGCGGGTGTTTGTGTTATCGTTCATCATTGTCATGTGTGTTTGTGTTTGGATGATAGTGACTCAGTTGAAGGAGTACCCGCAGTCAGGGCAGAAAGGGTGGATGTCTGTGTGCATGGGTTCGTCTTTGCCGCAGTCAGGGCATTTGTCTACCTCATACACAGGGACGATGTCTACCAACTCAGTGTGTCCACGATTGACGCTGTCGTCATCGGGCAGGAACTCGTCGAGAACCTCGATGGTCTTGTCAATGCGTTCGAGGTCGCCCATGTTTTGGAACTGACCAAGCCCGTCAATCTTGCGGAGGATGCGGACAGCAAGGTCACGCTTATATGATTCGTACTTCATTGTGTGTGTTTCTGATTTACCCTTTGGCAGTAGTGCCGTTTGGGATTCCAAAGATAAGGATAAGAAGTTGACAATTCCAAATTTACTTGGAGATTTTTCTTTATGACCTTTGGTCAAGCCACTCCTGAACCTCCTTGTTCCCTGTGAGGGTGAACATCGGTGCCCTGTGGTCGTCAAGGTGTTCATCATTGCGCCAAGCCTTGAGCGTGACTTCACCTGACTCCATGTGGTCGTGCAGGTCATCCATGAGGAACTCTTCGTGTCTGTGGTATATGTCCCCGTTAGGGGCGAAAACTAAGTATACGTTCATGATTTCGATCTTTTGTGTGTGTGTTCCTCGTTGGCGGCACTCACCCATACGTTGAGGTTCTCAACCTTGGGGACCCTGTGGGCCTCCAACTCTGAAGCTAAGTTGCGACAAACTCGCGCCTTGAGTGGACAGGTGGATTCGTGCCACTCTGTAATCAGGTTGTCAATCATGTCTTCGATGATGCCCTGATGCACCCGCTTGTAGTCTGCTTCTGTGTACATTAGTCTGTGTATTTGAGGGTGATACCGACAGCCTCGCTCAGCACTTTGCCGAGCGGGTTACCCATCTTCTCGATGGTGTCGATGGGGGTGGCGATGAAGAACATCTCCGCCAACATGAGTGCTTGTTGCACCTTTTGGATTTCGTCTTGTGTCATACTGAAATTATTTCTAAGTGACGGAGCTGAGATACGTCGAGGATGAAGTCCCCCGAATCCGTTGTGCTCCTTTCCGCATACTCAGCGCGGTCTTTGGAAGGGTAGAGGCGGAAGACACCCACCTGCAAGTCCTCACCATCCACCCATGTGTGGACGCAGTGGGGTTTCCCGTTGCTCTCTTCCAAGGTTGCGGCGTGGAACCAAGCCTTATCGAATTGCTTTCGAAAGCTTCGCATCAGTGTCTCTGGGTGTATCGCGCTGTACATGCCCTCCTCGTAAAGCATCGGGATGGTTGCCCCCAGGTGCATGTACTGAATCCCGTAACCCTGTTCAGGTCTATATGAATTCATGTCTCCTTGCTTGATGTTCTTCGGGGTGACAACGTAGCAATCCGCTTTGTTGAAGAGTGTCCGACCGAAAGCATCGGCGGCGAATGTCCAGTAGGGGTGAAAGGTAGGTTGGATCATGTGTTTGTGTAGTTGTAGGCGTTGAGGTGTACTTCGTGAATGCTCCCGTCTTCATGGTCGATGATGTCCACTTCAATGTCGTAAGTGGCATGCGTGGATTGCACCCATACACATAGCGGGGTGTCGTCAGGGATGCCGTCGAGGGACTTGATGAGTTCTGCTTTAGTCATGTGTGTGTGTTTGCGAGGTTAGTGTAATACTCGATGTTCTCTTTTGCTTGTTGCTTCTTCTGCTCGTTTCGTGAGTGTTGCAGGAGTTGCTTGTGAAGGCGAATCTGCTTGTGGCAGTAGTCCCGAAGGGAAAGCTTGACTCTCATGTGTCTGTGAGTGTTTGAGTGTGAGAGACACAAGAGGAATCGAACCTCCACCTTTCGAATGCGCTTGACATTCAGTCGGTCACCTTGTGTGCCTAAACAGGTTCTGCCTGTCTCGCAGTTAGGAGCGTCCCCCCTCTGCTACGGATACAGCCTCCGATGGGACTCTATGTGTGTGTGTCACCGCTTCAGGTAGAAGGTGTCGTAGTCAAGCGGTCCCCCCGCTTCGGCCTTGATTTCTTCGACAATCTCCCGTGCCTTTTGGCGGGCATAAGTCAGCTTCTGTGTCTCTGTCCCTGACTTCTGTGGGGAGGGGAGTGGGATGAAGCGGTGGAAGAGACCCTCCTCGTCTGTGATGCAGATGGGGTAGTTGGCATCACCCTTCAGGATGTCACGGGTGATGTCTGTGATGAAGTAGTCTACTTCGTCGAGGTATGCGGTGAGCTTTGCGTTGTTCATGTGAGTGTGTGTTTCTGATTTGTGACGTTGACCCTGTGTCGCTGTCGACTACAAAGATAAGCACATCTTTTCCACTTATCCTAATTTCTGATGAAGTTTATTTCTTACCCTTTAGGGTAGATTGAGAGAAAGGTTTCTTGCTTGCGGGCCATGTCCATGACCTCGCGGTCGTGGTAGACCTCACACAGGCCGCAAGGGAGGCGAAAGATGACACACAGCTGTCCGTGTGCATTGTAGAGAGACTTGTAGTCGGCGTTCAAGTAGTCCGCCGCAAGTTGGTAGAGGGAGATTCCATTCATGTGAGTGTGTGTTTGAAGGTTCGATCTTGTGTGTGTGTCAGAGGAACTTGCG
>Ga0187219_1000011_pt1 | contig 66768 bp, 78 predicted proteins | sample 13SPOviralmetaG_FD_130162 | JGI IMG/M metagenome (GOLD analysis project Ga0187219, IMG submission 130162) | Marine viral communities from the oligotrophic San Pedro Time Series (SPOT) site, San Pedro Channel, CA, USA - 13 SPOT_SRF_2010-07-21... | ecosystem: Environmental > Aquatic > Marine >... | reverse complement strand
GAGATTAATACTGGATCAAAATTATCTACTTGACCAGCTACGTTTGACTCAGTCATAAAGCCTTGTTGAGCTTTTTGCTCTTGTAATGCTTTCTCAGTGTTCTCAAGTAGAGCAGCAGTTACAGCTTTACGATAGTTATCTTTGATTGGTGCAGCAGCTTCTGCGTCCAATACTGGAGACCATTTCTCCGTTAATTTTTCAGATCCGAACATTTTATGTTCTCCTTAAATTTAAATTGTTTTTGAAAGTGCGTTCAAGTAGGCTTGCATAGCAGGCGAACTTGTTTTTTGTTCAGAAGATTCTTGAACTTCTTCTTGGGTGTCAGTGCCAGTAGCTTTAAAGTAAGATTCTTTAAGAGTAGCAACTTTCGCTACAAAAGATTCTTGACTTTCGTACTCTACACCTTCAGCCAAAGTGCGAAGTTTTTCCACTTCAGTTTCTGCCATTCCAACAGTCGCTTCACGAATGATTTCTTCACGACGGAAATCGGAAACTTTCTCAGCTAGATCGATATTGTCACCAACAGTTTTGTTAAGTTGCTCTTCGAGTTCCTCAACTTTACCAGCTAGTTCGTCTACCATATCTACCTTAGACTCAGGTACTTCAATGTAGTTTTCTACAAACAGTGATTGTAATGAATCAATAAAGTTTTCAGCAATCTCGGTACGAAGACCGTTAGTAACTGCAACTTCATTGGTTTCCATCCACTGCTCAACAACATAATTGAGGTATCCGTCAACTTTCTCTACAATCTCGCCACGAGCTGATTCACTTTCTTCAGCAAGTTTTTCGGCATAAGATTCTTCGAGACGTTGTACTTCCGCAGTAACTTTAGTTTTAACAGCAGCTTCGAAGATAACAGCAGCTTTGTCTTTAAAGCCTTCAGCTAATGCTTCTTCACCGTCAACCAATGCATCTAGGTCTTGGGAGAAATCAACATTAAGTTCCAACTCTGCAGATTCAGCAACTTCTTCGACAGCTTCTTCAGATTCTTCAGCAATTACCTTATTATAGGCAGTTGTCAAGTCGTCTTTGCTCATCTCAGACATTTTTTCGTAAATGGCTTTGATCATACCAGCTTTAGTGCTAGGCATGTCTACATCTTCCTTGGCCATTTTCTTTTTCTTACTGTAAGATTCAGACTTCTCATCGTCGTCTTCATCTTCGTCTTCGTCTTCGACTTCGCTTTCTTCGTCATCTACTTCGACTTCAGCTTCGTCGTCAGATTCTTCATCTGTCTTCTTAGCTTCTTTCTTAGCAGACGCTTCAACTAGCTCCTCGTCAACTTCAACGTCTTCAACTAAACCTTCTAGTTGTTCCTCAGTAATGTCTTCGATAAGATCAACTTCTTGATCTACGATTTGATCAGACATATTTCACTCCTTACAAAGTGTTAAAGTTTCGAGAGGAAATCTTTCCACACACGAGTTTGGGCTTCAGCCAAATCCGCTTTAGATGCGCTCTTGATTTCAGTCTCATACTTTTCAATTTCTTGAGCTTTTAGGATACCATTATCCCAAACCCAGTCTACTCCTTCCATGATGCCATTTACAAAGGCTTCAGGAGCAGAGGGGTCTTGCACGATATCTACGGTAGAAAGGACAAAATCCTCTTTAACGTACATTGCGCCCTTACGACGCTCAAGACTTCCCATACCACGACTTGAAACGCCTAACTGACATCCACCTTCAACCAAACCTTTTACGATTTGACCCATAGGAGTATTCAGTATCAACGCCTTTCCTACCACATTACTTCCTTCCATACGGAGTTCGGTAATACGATGCGAAACTTTGTCAAGGTTTACAGTTGGACCATCTGGGTGGTTCAACTCACCAACTGCTCTACCTTTTGAAACTTGCTCACTAACATACTTCTCTACGGCAGGTTTTAACACCCTTGATTCGTAGATACGACCATTGCGGTTTTTTTGATCAGCCTGCATAAACACGCCTTCAATATAAACCTCTTTCTCACCTTTAGCGTTTGCTTCGGTGATATATTCTAGTTTCTCTGTATGTTCTGTGATTAGCTTCATATCTATTTGTCCATTAACTTAGCGAAATCGTTTGCAGCTTTCATTGCATCTTTTTCGCTTCTAAACTTATCAAGTTCGGTGTCGTTAATATAGACAACAAACTTGGAACCTTTTTTAGCTAAGATAGCAGGAGACTTAGATTTACCAACCTTGAACTCTTTTACTTTTTTCTCGCCAGCTGGAAGTTTAAACTTCTTCGCTTCTGACAGGTTCGTTCTCAGCTGTTTGAACGTTAAGCTCATTTGCATCTCCTAATTCTGTTTGGGGTTGCTCTTGCGCAGTATATAAACTCTGAGCAACTTCTACTCTTCTGACATCTAATGCGTCAGACACTTTATCTGCCATAATCGAGTCAAAAGTTTTGCTCGCTACAGACATGTCTTCGCCTTTTAATGCGTCTATTAAAGAATTAATATCAGACATTATTCACCTCATTTGCTATTATTTATAATAAAAAGAATCTTTAAATCTCGTCTTCTTCGCCATATTTATCTTTTTCATCTTCGATTTCTTTATCGATGTCTTCGATATCTTCGTCGTTCTGCTTCAAGATATTCTTACGAACCCAATCTACAGAATAGTATTTACCTACAAACTCATCAAGTTCCCTTAATGTGTTTACACGCTCACGTAAAATCTCAGCTTCTTTTAGTTCCGCAAAGTAAGTGTCGCTTATGAAGTCGATAACTATTTCTTCTTTCATCCACTCCCAGTCTTCACGAGTAACAATACCCTTTAGGATAAGTTGTACTTTAAGAGCCTGCATGAATAGATCGGAGAAACGTCGACGAATTTTGTCGATAAACCTTTGGAATTTAACTTCGTCTCTGGTAATCTCTGATGTTCTACCTAATGAGAATTGAGACTCTTGTTCTAATCGACCAATTGGAACATTTAGCGCACGATATGTTTTCTTCTGGAAGTATATAATATCATCTATCTGCCCAAGGTTTTCTCCTCCAGGAAGCGTAGAAATCTCAGTACCACGACCACCCTCACGACGAGGCAACCAAAAATCTTCAAGCATAGACATATGCTTTCTATCATCTCTAATCTCGCCAGTCTGAGCATCGTAAACCATTTTGTTACGATAGTTGCTCATAATAGATCTGAGATACTCTTCGGCTTTACCCTTTGGCAAATTACCAACATCAATATAGAATACTCGACGTTCTGGTGCACGTGATAAACGATAGATAACTAGGGCATCTTCCATCATGCGTAATTGGTTAGCTGGCTTGATAGCTTTATCTAGATAACCAAGAACCATATCCCGTTTAGCGGATAATAAACCAGAAGGAACAAAGATGACAGAATCCTTCGCTATTTTAAGACCTTGACCGCTCTTAGACATGTTCCCGTCTTGATATAAGAAGTATTCTTCTATACCAGTAACGATTTTAGCACCAGTCTTTTCATCTTTTTCTTCTATGACTTCTTTGATCTTTCTTATCTTGGTAGGATCAATCGGACGTAGTTCTAAAATACCACGCTTTGGAGATTTTTCGTCAATGATTATATGATAGAATAATCTACCGTCGATATACCATCTTCTGAATATGTCATTACCAGATGAAGAGAAACTCATTTTAGCTACGAGTTTCTCGAATTCATCTCTTATTATTTTCTTAATTCTATCTGGTTGCTCTAAACCATTAAGGTTAATATCAACTGGAGCACCATCTTCGACAGAGACAATCGACTCATTAATAATATCTTCAATAGCAGCATCTACTTCTGGGATCTGAGATATTTCACGATATTTTGAAATGAGGTCTCCTTCATTCTTGGCGTTACCGCCAGACATGTCTAGGTATTGACCATAATGACCACCAGCTTTAATTACACCAGAGCCATCATCTTCCATAGGTGCGACAAATGAACGCTTCTTAGCTTCCTCTTTATCCTCACCCTTTCGTTTTATTTCAAATCCAAATAAATCAGCCATTTATATTTCCCACAATTATTCACTAATATTGAAGATATTACTTGGGGGCGAACCCCCAAGCAACATTGCCTACTTTTTATTTAGCCACCATTAGCTAGTTGAGTTTGCAGTCCAGTATTGAACTTGGAATTCAACTGTGAATTCTTCAATGGTGTTTTCAGTTTCGTATGAAACATCAATCGCCGATACGTTAGTCGGGAAACAACCACGGAAAGTATAATCTTTCAGAGAGTTTCCGTTTTTGTCTAACTGTTCAACTTTTAGGTCAGCTTGGTAATCTGCTGGGTTGTTTCTACCAGCGTTAGTAGAGTGACCATTGATTGCGTTCATCCATGATTCCATGGAGTTACGAACAGAGAAGTTGGTATCGTTGATAACAGTAATTGTCCAAGGTTCGAAAGTACGATCACCTGCAACTTGCAGCTGACGACCACGGAATGGAACAGTTACTGGGGCGATGATAGAAGCTGGTAATTGAGCAGCTTTAATCATGAATGACGAAAGTTCTACGTCACCCTGTACGCCTGATGGAAAATTTACAGTAGCTTTAAAGAGATTAGTTCTTGCTCCGCCACCGACTAGTTTTGCTTTAAATTGATCTACACCGAGTGACATATTAGCCTCCTACAATCTCTGAGAAGTCAACGCCAGTACGAGTAGCGATAAAACTCAGAGTAATAAAGTTAATAGAACGTGCAGGCTTGATGTAAATATCAGAGACAAAGCGGTTTGTATCAATCACTTCACCAGTGTTATTAGTTTCATCACAAACTACACGGAAATCGGTGATACCACGTCTACCTTGAACATCACGCAAGAAAGGCTCGACTAGGTTCAAGAACTGCGCACGAGTGAATTCATCATTGAACTCAAATAGCGAGAACTTAGAAGCAGTAGCAATTGCTTTCTCGATAGTAATGAATAGTCGACGAACATTGATACGGTCAAACGCAGATGGTTTGGCAAGGGCAGTTTTATCACCGAATAATACTGTACCTTCTCCAGGGAACGAAACAATAGGATTGACTCGTGCCTTGTAAAGAGTATCACGCTCTACTTGTTTAGGGTTAAATGCTAGTTTAGCAAAGGTACGGATTTGTCCACGGTTCAGACCAGCAGGAGAGAACCAAGAATCAGCTACGCTATCTGCATTAGCACAAAGACCAGCTGTTGAACCTGAAGCAGGAACCCAACGATACACGTCATTGTACTTGTCGTACATATAACCAGCAGTAGAATCCATAACACCATAAGAACTTGAAGTGACTGAATCAGCCCAAGTTTTAACAGCACTTGCTGCAGAGTTGTTACCAACCGTAGCGGTTAGTGGTGGAGATACAAAAGCAACACAATCTTTACGTTTTGCAGCAATACCAATAACTAGGTTTGCATTGGCAGAAGATAGATCGCCACCAATTAGTAGATTAACATCAATTTGCTCAGCATCTTCAAAGGCACTTGTTAATGAAGTAACATTTTGACCTTCTTCAGCCACAGCAGTAACACCACCAGACAAAGAAGTTGAGCTTGCAGTATCGGTAGGCATGGTCAATGGGTTAGCAGACCATACATATAACGAGGAACGGTTAATAACTTCTTGATAATAGTTATTAGTACCGTCAGCTTTTTTAGCACCAGCAGTTGTACCTAAGTACGCATAAGATTCTAATACAGATCCAGCTGAACCAGTCCATGAACCATCTTCATCGATAACTAGGATATGACATTCTCCAGCATCTGGAGCCGTATCAAATTGTTCCTGTTCAGCAGCTGATAATGTAGTGAAACTACCATTAGTCGCAACCTTAACCTGTAAAGAGTTACCTAATGAACCTGGATATCTAGCAACCCAAGGTCCAGAAGAAGATAGAGAAACAGAATCTTTATGATCTTCGTTTTTAACTAATATACCCGATTGAGCTAGGGTAACAGAAGCAGAAACTGATCCGTCATCACCACCGCCAGTAAATGATACACTTGGTAATGAATTTGGATCGTAAGAACTACCACCATCCACTATAGTTACAGATTCAACACCATAACTCACGTTTACTTCTAGACCAGAACCAGCTGCACTATCAGTTTGAGTACTCAAACCTGTTACATCTGTGCTAGCAAGACCGCTATAAGAACCAGCAGTAGTAATACTTAAAGTCTGTACAGGTCCAGTTCCGTCACCAGTATCATTGATAGACGCTACTGAGAAAACTGCCTCAGTACCAGAACCTAAGTTAACAGTTATTACATCGCCTACTGCGTAACTAGTACCACGAGAAGTACTGTTTGGTGATGCAGAAACTATCTTTAGAGTAGCGGTTGCGGATGCATTATCAGCAGAGTCACCTGATGGGCTGGCAGCAATTGCCACCAAAGGTACTGCTGTAAAGCCAGATCCAGCATTTGTGATAGTTACAGATGAAATAGAATCTGTAGCGGAAGTTGCGTTTAAAAGACCACTTGCGTTGCTACGGACGACACGAAGGTCGCTACCATAGGTTAAAAACTGTGCAGCGGTAAGGAAAGACTTAGCAGTAGTATCGTCTGGACGACCAAACTTAGCTACGAGGTCTTTCTCTGACCCGACCTGTACAACTTTATCAACTGGTCCCCAAACGAAAGAGCCAGCATATCCACCAATAGAGGTAGATACGGCTGGTACAACATTAGTCAGGTCAACTTCTTTAACCTGAACTCCTGGAGATACTTGAAAAGCCATTTTGGAATTCCTCATTAAATTAAATTTATTTTACAAGAGAGCATAATACGAATATTCAACACAAGTATTTATAAAATTAGAAAAGCCCAGTATTGCCGTCGACAATCCACCTTTGACCAGTAGAGTCTACTTCAACCTCTTCTCCTTTCCCATCGTCAATAAACCCAAAAGGTAACATATCCTGCTCTATTGCTTTTAATTGTTCTTCATATAACATTCCCTTGATATCAATATCAGACATTTCCCCGAAGAATGGGGTAGTGATAAACCAACCAAACATTACTAGGTTCATTACCAAGTCGTCGTGATTGTTGTCGCTGGCTTCAAAAGAAGACCCCCTTGCGACAAACGTAGACATTTCTAATATAGTCTCTGAATCCACGATTTCTAGTTTTGACTGTTCTATCAAATCCTTCATATTAGAACAACCAATCCTTTTTACCTTTTTGTTCATCGTAACTCCGATCGAACCTGCTTTTACCATAGATTCAACATGAGTTTGCTCGTATTCTAGGTCATAATACAACCCATTAGCAACTACCGCCCCCTGATCATTACTCTCGATTATAACATACGCTTCATTGTAAGTCATCGCATATTTGTAAATGATATCAGGGAACAGCAAAGGTGATATCATATTATTTCTATAAATCGCTACCTGCTTAAATGGTTTGACGCTAGTGTCGATAATATTGAATGTAGAATAATCTCTGCCCCGACCTTTTGCTACGTCAACACACATGATGTAATTATGATCGACTTGGGGTCGTTCAAATACTTTTATACCATCCTGTTGATATATCGGAGAAGACGCTTTCATCGCCATAAGTTTATCTGGAGAGATAAGAGTATTACCAATACCGTGGAAAGTATTACCAAACTCTTGTTCAAATTGTAACTCAGATGTGTTTGCTACGGTTTGTTTCTTCCATTCTTCGTCTCGTCCTGGAACATCCCACCAATCAACCCTGAATGGTTTATATTCGTTCGTTCCTTGTACCGCTCCTTCCCATAACTTTTGATATACATTACCAATACCATTTGCCGTAGAAGTTATGATAACTCTAGAAGTTTTACCCGATGAAACTACTGGATATGTGCTAGTATAGAACTGACCTGCATTCTCTACAAACGCAAACTCGTCAAGGAATAGTAAGTTAACAGACATACCACGAATAGAAGATCCGCTAGTCGCAGAGGCGATAATCCTTGAATTGTTACTAAATTCTATAGAACCCTTGTTCAGAGTTTTACATCCAGGTTGCAAAAAGAAAGGTAAGTTTTCGAGAGCAAGCGTGATACGAGTTAGCATTTCTCTCGCAGTAGCACCCTTGTTTGCTAGAATTGCTACAGTTTTCTCTGGATTGAATAGGGCATACCAAAGTAGATACACAACCGAACTGATAGACTTGCCCGATTGCCGACAAGCTAATACGATAGAAAATCTACTGTCTTGAAAATGATCGAACATATTCTTTTGGTAGGGGTATAAATTGAACGGCACAAGACCTTTGTCGAGAGAAACGACTTTCACGTAGGTTTCGGCGAAGTATGAAGGATCCTCCATACAACGTTTGTATTCTGAGATCTCTTGGACACTCCAGTTTTGCTCAACCCCATCACGCTTTACATTAGGGTTGCCTAGATATCCAAGGTCGCTATTCTTGACCTTCTGCATCTATTTCCTTTTCTTCTCGCCTTTGATGTAGCATCTTCTGTAGATCTGTAGCTGAACCGACAAACACATTATTTTGAGTTAGTTGTTTTGGTTGTTCTGATGCCTCAATCTTATCTACATCTTTCTTTTGCTTTTGTAGATGCATTAGCTTGTCTGAAACATCAGCAGTATTTTTGATCATGCCAGAAAGAACTTCAAATGCACGAGGATGCTCACTCTCACGAGCAAGGTCTAACATCAAGTCAATCGCCTCTTGCCCCTTTTCGACTAACTCGTAATAGTTAGTTCTTGCAAAGGAGTAATCATCATTAACATCATCTTTTTTGTTACTCATATTAATTAACCGTGTAATTGGTGACCTCAACAGTCGTACTAGTATTTAGACCTACTAGATTTTCTCCAATTTGCGGGAACCCTTCCAAATTCGTAAGGGTAAATGTAGTTTCGTTAGCGGTTTCGTCATAGGATCTTGCCACCAAACCATAGATCGCTGAGGTTTCCCCCAAGAACGGTTCATTTGACCCAAACCCTGAAGCGATATCCCCAGAGACTGTCATAGTAATAGAAGTTACTGTTGGAATAAAGTCCTTAGATTCAACAATAGCGAAATCGTCTGTCCCATCAGATCCAAATGGAGCCACTCGAGTATTTAAGTTTTCTAGGTGAGCGTCATCTTCTGCATTAAGGAAAGTAACCTCTGTAGCTTTAACCAGTTTATTCGTAGCAGCACTACCAAAGAACTTAACACGCATTGTAAAGTCTAGAGTATAGACTAGTACACGTCTTGCTTCGAAGTCCCCTTCATAGTCATCAGAGATAGAAACTCCCTCTAAAGAAATAGGGACATCTGTATTTTGATCTACGCCATCTACAAGGTTAGCTGATACTGTATACTCTGGTTGGAATATAGGAAGTATTTGTTCTAGTATTTGTAGTCCTTCGTCTTGGTTCTTAGCCAAGATGTTTAACTGCATACCAATCTTATAGGGCACAAAAGAAACGCTATCGGCAGAATCCCCTGTCTGATTGGTCACTAGTTTGTTAAATCGGTTTAGTTTAGACTCAGTGTCATACGTGAGGGAAGTTATCTCAAACGACAAACGTGGGATCTTAATTGCTATTTTGGAAGAAGAAAGATCTCTTTGCCCCTCAATCCTAGCAATAAACTTTTGTTTTGGTCCATAAGAAAGTGGAACCTTTACTATCTGACCAGAAGTACCGCTCTGACGAATAATGTTTATATCATTAAACAGGGTTCCAAATATGGCTACTGATTTTCTTAGAATAGCATGATAAAAATGACCACCAAACATTAGAAGTCTCCAAATGGGTTTGATTCAGTAAAGTCAAGAACGGCTGCAGCCTCAGTTTCAAATTCTTGGTTCTTAGCGTAGTTATCTTGAACGGATTCTTCTGTAGCACCCTCCATATCTTTAATAGCTGCAATAGTGCCAGAGCCACCAGATACTTCTGTTGTAACACTACCGCCAACAGTAAACTGGTGATACTTACTATCGCTAGTTCTTATGCTGTGTAGATAAATCTTAGAAGTTGTACTATCAGCGATATCTTTATATGAAGCAATTGCGCCAGAAATAGTAACTCCATCTTCTAAAGTTTCGGTAATATTCTCGCCTATGATAAAGTCTGTCCCAGCAATACCGCTGATAGTAAGTTCTTGCTGATAGGCAAATAGGTTACTAATGTTGTCAACTTCGGCATTACCAGTATCGAACTTCTCGTCACCAAACTCATAAAGAGAGCAGATAAGCTGATAGGTCGGTAAGTTTTGGAGTTGATAGAAAGGTTTCTCATGCTCAACTTTATCGATCTGGAAGAAAGACTTAGACATAGGGAGATAAATTAGATCACCCTCGTTAGGTCTATAGTTGGTCAACTCGTTATTGAAGATACCGACCGATTGTTCCCAGCGTCTCTTAGATACTACAAACGTTGCCGTATCTCTAATCTCTAGACCGAACTTGGTCATAAGTTCGCTTTCGCCACCGAATCCTTCGGGGTTTTCGATATACATTTCTAATGTATAAGAATCGTCAAATTGAGATTCTACAGTTTCGCCCAGAATGTAATCACGCTCTACGATGTTTCTCGGTAGATAATAGACATCCTGCCCATACATTTTTAAAGATTCAATTACAATATCTTCGTATAGGTTTTGTTCGCTTTTTACTGCGGGCGAAAAATATACATTAGTAGCCATCTTTTACCCCATGAAGAAATTGACTGGTAACTCGTGTGTTAACCTTACTTGTTCCTCTAGCTTCTCTAGATCTTGCATTGCATCCTCATATATCTGACGACCATTAATCGTCACTCCTCCAGGAAGTTGCATACCTTCAAACTTTATTAGGTTAGCACCCCATTGTTTCTTAATAAGAGCAGTTGAATATCTTTTGAGGAACATATCGTTCCAAATAGAGGTAGAACCTGCAGCCCCATCATAAGGAGCAACGTGCATAGTTGCTGCTACGATAATAATACTTCCGACTTTAAGGTCTTCTTCACCAACATCAAGATATATTTTATTCTCGTGGCGTGCCCATCTAATAAGTTCGCTCGCACCAGAACCTATCTTCATATCATACATAGCTAGATTCTGTTGTACCATTTCATAGTAAGCAAGATTGCCAAGGTTTCCTAACTGATAAACATCGTTCAAGTGCATCTGATATTTAACATCAAACATGTTAAAGCCAGCGTCTTCAGCAATAGGTAAGATGCGCTCTACAAAGATAACCGAATCAGCTACAGTGATAAACTTATTAGTTACATCATCGGCAGTAATCGTATGCGGAATAAACATCTTCTTGGTAGCATCTGAATGGTATTCTTGATAGAATTGTAATGCTTCGTCGATTCTTTCTTCTGCCTGATCAGGATCAACGTTTATCTCGATTACTGGATCGCCCAACTGTCTAAAACAGTAGTCGATTAAATCTTGCCTAGATGCTGGGGTCGCCATATGAAATAGTCCTAGATTAAATTATTTAATATCTTCTAAGTCTATTTATACTTTTTAAAAGGCTAGGGGTCATTTTATAATTGTACCTTATCAGGATAAACCGATAATATCAAACTTAATAAAATCTAAAGAAGCGCAATCCACCCCATACCAAACTTCTACGGTGTCCCCATCGTTTAAATAAAATAGCGGTGATCTAGCATGATAATATATGTTCGCTTGTCTAGCTGGGGTTGTGCCACCGCTGGTTTCAAAGTACCCATACCCTACATTATCTCCAGTTAGAGAAGTGATGAATGGATTAGGTATTCTTCCAGTACCACTACTAGCAGTTCTGTTATAATAAGTACCAGCATTAGTATGCTTAATTACAAATTGTCCGTTCGAACCAATAGTGTTATGAAACACCGATGACTCAGAACCTTCACTATTGTGCCATTCATCGGGATCAGTAGATGTCGGAAGTTGGGCAATCTTGGTGTTCCATCCACTATTTGTTGATGTAGTTGATCCGATCGTGTCAATATAATACACAGTACCATTAATAGAATATGCGTAAAATTGAGCATCTCCATGAAAATATGAACCGTTACTACCCCTTTGGGCTGAAATGTGTAAATACTTTGATGCGGATGCACCACTATACGTCAACTTTACCCTTCTTACAAATAGTAAAGGGTTATTGGTGATTGTGGATGAAGTGGAACCAGTACCACCAAGAGTAGTATGATTGGGAATAGCAGTGTCAGTATATGAATTTGTGCCAGTATAGGTTACAGCTACCCCACCCAAGTTATGTTCTTTACCATAAAGGTCGTCAAAATCTATGGTGGACAAATTTGTGGTCTCTTCTGCTATTGCTCTCACGTCCGTGTCATTCAGTCTTATCGTTTCACCAAGATTATCATCAAGAATTAACCCAACACTGTTGTAGTAATTTATCCCAGGAGCATTTGCGAGTGACAATGGTTGAACAGCATCGGTCGAAGTTCCTGTGGAGTATGAACCACTAATCTGAAGAATTTTATTAGATGATGTACTAAGGTAACACTGAAAAGAACCAGTACTAGACGAACCGAAACTAAGTTTTAAGATGGAAAAGTGCTCACCAGAAGTCACCTGTGTTGTGGTAATTAAAGAATCTACCGTACAGTTTATAAGAGGATATGTGGAAGTTACTGGCACACCAATAGTATTAACATAAGCAGTGATTGTTTGACCACTATACACTACCAAACCAACACCAGTTCCAGCAGTAGCACTCGTATCGCTTTGGGATCTTATGTCACTTTCTAAGATAAATTCGTCTGCTTCCTGTAAACGACCTCTAACCGTCATTACTAACCGCCTTCATCGATGTGTGTTGTCGAATCAGGATCGACATTATTTTCTTCCTCATCGGGCGTCTCATCGTTGACGACTTCTTCACTGGTGTCTACTTCAGGGACTACATCCCAAGGATTAATGATATGTTCGACAGGTGTTTTAGATAAAGCAATATCTCCTGCAATTTGCGATTCGGTATCTGAAACTTCTTCTTCTCCGAGCGAAGATTTAACCCAACCGATTACAATCTCTTTAGTTACATCAGCCCATGCGATGTAGTTTTCCGAAGAAGGGTCTGCTTCAACATGTATACTTCCGTAACGTCTACCACGGTGAATTACCTGTTTGTCGTCAACTTGTTCCATTTCATAATCCGAGGCTTCCCAATGTACCACTCTGATAGCACCATCAGAGACATTCGATTCAACCTTTACTATATTCCAGACTACTGCCATAATTATTCACCTTTCTCACTAATTTTAGATTCTAGATCAGAAACCTTTTGAGTCAATTCTTTTATTGCTTCTATCAACAAAGGTGTAAGTTTGTCGTAATGAACACTTTTATAATCTTCCCCAAACTCGTCTTGTCCCACCGCAGATTTAGTTACAATCTCAGGTAATACTTCCTCAACCTCTTGAGCAGATACACCGACCTCTAGTTCGGTATTGTCTACACCCAAAGAATGCGCTAATGCGTTTGGTGTATAGTAATATCCTGTGAGTTTATTAACTTTATCTAGAGCATCTGGAATTGCGCCCTTCAAGTCTTTAAGTCTTTCGTCAGAGTAATATGCAGTAATATTTCCAGTCGCAACGATACTACCAACAACATGGAGTGCTTCGGCTGGAGCAGAAGTTCCTATCCCAAATTTACCACTTGCATCTAACCGATGTCTTTCTCCGCTGGATCCATATACAAATTGTATGGATGCGGCACTACCAGAACCATAATAACTTTGAACTTGAGCCAACGATTGGTAACTGCCGAATTTAAAGACTGAAGCTGAAGCAGTATTATATAATTGAAGACCCTGTACAGTAGTATTAGTGCTAGTTGAAGTACTCTCTACAGTTAAAGGTATTCCATTGGTCTTTTTAATCTTCGTAATACCATAGAGAAAATTATTGCTCAATGCAGCTGTATGTAAACTACCAATCGTAGTCGTAGTGCTTAAACCATTAGTGCTTGAGTTTGTACCGATATTTATATATCTGGTGCCAGCACTACTACCAAAACAACCGATATTGACGGTCTTTATCCCGCCTGAACCCATTTGGCACCCAATCGAGGTAGTTTGGGATGCACCTGAACCACCACTAGCTGAACCAATAGATATATTTTGAGAAGCAGTACTATGCCCAAGTGTTATAGTACCTGTGCCAGTTGTTTTGCCGATAGTGATGGTGTTACCCGTTAAAAGTGGTGAAACATTAAAGTCACGCCCATTAAAGTCAACATCACCATTCGTAAATGTACTAGCACCACGAATCGCAACTGTGTGAGTACCAGTTGAATTAGAGCAACCAATAGTCACTGCTGTATCTGAGGCAGTGAGTGTATTTGCGGCTAAGTTCAATACAGTGCCGCCACCAATAGCGTTTCCACCACCAATATTGATTGTTTGCGTTTCGCCACCTTCTGTTACGGCATTACCGATATTAATTGTATTGGTTTTGGTACTTTGACCAAGAGTTATTACACCCGTGGAACTTTGAGTGGTCGAACCAATAGTAATTGTGCGATCGGCAGTATTGGGGAGTACATTAAAATCATAACCATTAAAGTTAACATCACCGCTAGTTAGTGTAGTAGTACCACGAATCGCTACGGTCGTTGTGCCAAAATTTGGGTCATTACCACCTATTGTTACTGCCGTATCATTACCTTGTGCTCCACACGCTGCAATATTTACTGTGTGAGTACCAGAACCAGATCCAGAAGCAATATTGACAATTTGCTCTTGGTCGTTCTCCATTGCAGCATTACCAATATTAATAGTATTGTCTTTATCACTCCGACCAAGGGTGATAGTGCCTGTTTGTTCAGTTGCGCCAAGAGTAATAGTGTCTGCTGCAGTTCCAGGATTTACGGTGAAGGATTCGGTGATGTTTGCACCAATCTGAAATATCGTATTTCCGCCACGAGAGTATAAAATTTTGTCTGCGGTATTGAGGGCTAGTTCGCCTTCTATGATATTGTTGGTGTCGGGAGCATTACCAGACTGGTTGCTCCGCTTGAGTTTAATAACGGTTGACATATATATGTCCTCGAATTTTAATGGCTATATAGCCGTGAAATTTTTAAAGTGAGCAGTATATACTACCCACTGTATCTATATTTATGCGTCGAAAGAACCACCATCAATGACGTTACTAAATGCTGGTGCAGCACCGTTACCTGCTTGTAAAATGGATCCATCAGCTGTTGAAGCTGCTGTTACTGCTAGAGCACTAGTACCATTACCAAGTACAACACCGTTGGAAGTAACTGTAGCTAGACCAGTACCACCATATTGAACCCCAACAGTTGTACCGTTCCAAGTGCCTGTTGTAATAGTACCAAGAGTTGTGATCGAGGACTGACCAACATAGGTTGATGCAATATCAATAGCATCTGCAGCTACCGAAATTTTGTCTGCTGTACCTACAGCATTAATTGTATTACCAGATTTAGTTAAACCGTCGCCAGCATCAATTTGACCAGCACCAGAGAACTGAGCAAAAGCGATATCTGTAGTGCCTAGAGTAATAGTACCATCGGTTGTAACAACATAACCATTATCAGCATTAATAGTACCCTCTTCCACGAATACAAACATTCCTGGAGTAACTTCACCAGTAATACCAGCATCGGGGGATCTAGCAGGAGTTTCGCCTGCAATATAAATGCCATTTTCAGATGCATCAGTTTGATCCTTTAGAAGAACTCTATCGCCATCTGCTAGAGTGACGCCATCGATACTATCGCCAACGTTTAGATCATCTGCAATAGTAATATTCTCTGTACTTGCTGCTCTAACTGAATCTTTAATATCAAGAGCTTGTTTTACAGCATCTACATATCCTTTATTTACAGCATCATTAGTCCCAGTAGGAGTTGCTACATTTGTAATTCTCTTACTTGCAACATCTACTGTACCTGTTCCTGTAGGCACTAGGTTCACAGAATTGTCCCCAGCTGCTGCAGTTATGCTAGAGCCGTCAATCGTTAGATCATCAATAACTACTTCTGTAAGTCCCGCAAGAGAAGTAGAGGAACCGCCAATAGTGATCGCTGTATTACCAACAGTAATCGAATCACTAGTAAGTGCAACCGTACCAGTCGAATCTGGGAATGTGATTGTTCTATCAGCAGTTGGGTCTGTAACAGTCAGTGTAGTTTCAAAATCGTCAGCAGTGGCACCTTCAAAAACTATAGAAGAATCTGAAAGCGTAAGACCTGAAACAGAAGGACTTGTTATAGTTTTATTTGTAAAAGTTTGCGTGCCTGTTAACGTAGCAACTGTAGAATCAATTGCGATAGATATTTGATTATCAGAAACTGTAGTATCAATACCAGTACCGCCAGCAAATTCTAATGTGTCTGTACCAACAGTAACGACATCATCAGTACCACTATCAGCACCAACCGTAAGGCTGGTAGAGAAAGAACTTATTTCAGTATCAACATACCCTTTAGTTGCTGCATCTGTATTAGCTGTTGGAGTTCCTACACTAGTAATTTTTTTACTACTAACATCAATAGATCCAGAACCTTTGGCGTTGAGGGTTAAACTAACATCAGTACCCGACCCATCAGCTGTAATAGTAGCGTTAGCAAAGTCTAAATGCGTACCAGCACTACCAATACTGAGTAAATTGATACGATCGTCGCCATCAACAATAAGGGCAGAACCACCAGTTGTAGTACCAGCAGCATGATCCAACATATCGGTAAAGTGCTGACCTCCAATTACAATTGGATTAACTTGGGTCCCACCTGAACCGTCGGATTCAGTTTTACCAATAAAGAGTTTATTTGATTGGTATGAATATGCTTGTTCCGCTTGTGCTAGTACATCAGCTGCTGGTTCATTAGCGTTACTAGCACTTTTAATTTTAATTACTGTTGCCATCTAGAAAGACCCTCCGGAGATGCGCAAATTTTCATTTTCTACTTCTGATTTTGTTTCAAACTTTTCTGTTGCTGCATTATAGATCAATACAGATCCATCAGCTAGTGCAGCTGTATCTACGTCGGTGAGCTCAGTTAGAGCAAGTACTGGAGTTCCAGCACCACCTGCTACAGCAACAGACCTAGCTTGTATAGTATTTGACCTGCCTATAGAAGCACTTAGATTATTAGTTTGCTGACCTATTTTACCAACCAATGACATTAGGTGTAATCCCTTGTAACCGAAGGAGTTATTTCTAGTTGCCCCTCAAGAACTCTCGTAGGGACATTACCGCCCGACATAACAATAACGTCATAAACATATCTTCCAGGTTTCATACCCTGAGAAGTGTTTCCGTCTAATCTCATAGTAACCTCTCCAGCTGGACCATTTCCGATGGAAACCTGATCAAACGCTGTTGCAGTTACCGATCTATAAGTTTTACGGATAGATGCATATGCAGTGAATCCCGATAAGTCTTGAACGTTACCGTCAGCGTCTTCGACAGTCAAGGCAGTAGTAAATGTACTACCTTGATCGATAACTAGATTAGCATATGCAGCCATTACTATCCTTTTTGTTTAACTCTTTTACTTATTTATACTTTTAATTGATTGTAATTCTTCTTTTAGCGAATCAATTTGACCTTGCTGTTCTTTAATAGCTTCGATTAATAGACCAACCATGTTACCATAAGCGACAGTATGTAAGCCGTCTTTTTCGCCAACAGCTTCGGGTAATACTTTAAGAACTTCTTGTGCGATAACACCAGTTTGTCTTGAAGTCTCAACGTCAGTACGATCAAAAGTGTAACCATTAAGTTGCTGTACTTTATCTACTGCATCTTCGATTACTTCAACGTTTTCTTTAATACTCTCATCAGAGAATGCGGTAACGTCACCAGTTGCTGTTATGTCACCAACTACGTTTGTATCGCCATCTATTTCAATAGATTGACCTTTTATTCTTATGGTTCTTCCGTCTACGACAAAACCTGCTAAGAAAACTGCGTGCTGAGATTGTAAGCCATATTGACCGAGAGAAATCGTTTCACCACCAGTTCTTTCTAACGCTGTAGTAGAACCATCATTGCGTGTTAATACATGATCGTAATCTTCAGTAGAACCAGCAAAAATATTTAAACTTGGTGCGATTCTTTCATATACTCCATCGTATCCATTACTATACGCTGCATCATCCATAGTATCAGAATTAAAATCAAGATATTTAGATGTAGCAATGCATGATCTTAAGTATTGCTTCCCGTTAATTAAACCAGTACCTTTGAAAACTGCCTCTTGCCAATATTCTTTCATTGATGTTGTTATTGAATCAAGACCCACGATGCCTGAAGAGTAGAATGGATTATCATAACTATGCGCCAGAGTGTTTAAACTAGCTGGTTCTCTTAAAATACCTATAGAGTTATTACAAAAAAGCATGTTAGTGCGATGATATTGATCTTCTACATTCCCTACACTACCAGCTGTAGCACTGACCGAAGGTGTTACCCCAAGCCGAGTACCTATACTACCATCATCGTCCACTTCAGCGTCATACCCTACAAGATAGCTCGACTTTCCAGATTCAATGCGATATTTATAAGCCAAAGGGTTCCAATCAATTTTCCAAGGGGTGTCATTGGTGTTAAGAATTGGTAGATCTGAAGAAGTTGTGGAAGAATTTGGTGGTCCTAATAATTTTACCGTTAGAGTTCCAGGTTCTCCTGTGCCAGTAGGTGTACCCAGATTGATTAGAATATCATTACCGTCCCTATCATTCTTGGTTTTAATGTAGTTAACACCAGCATTCAGAATCATTCGCGATGCATTAGTAGTTCCAAGTTGCCCTTCAAGTTCTATGCTAGGCGCACCAACCTTACTAAAACCTTGACTATGTAGATTATCAATATCAGTGCTGATTCCCGAGAGAAGATTTGCTGGGTCCGAATCCAAAAGATACCCACCGCTTAATCTTAAATCCCCCGCATTAGGTTTATTGCCAACAACAGAAGTGTCGACTACAACATTTCCTCCATGGACAGTTACATTACCGCCATCGGTATCTTCTGTTATACCATCAGCAGCAATTATTTTTCTAAATACCTCATACTCTCCACCATTGCTTAGACCACCAATTAGATCCTCATACTCACCCGCAAAAAATGGAGTAATTGTAAAATCCTTTCGTGTTCTCAAACCGCCAACTAATAAATCGTCATAATCTGCATATCTAAGCGAAATGTCCGATTTGTCCATTAGATCTGCATGCCTATTTACGGCTAATACTCTAGCAACTTTATCTTCTATCGGACCGTGAGAACCAGTCAAAGGTGGTACTAAAGGTGCACGAGGAGCATAAATACCCATAGATGGAGATGGAGGACTGCCACCTACCTGTGAGGGTTTAAGTATGAAATCTATTCTACCGCAATAGGTGGTACTGGAAGCGTTCATATTAACGCCTCTATCTATAACGGTGAAAGTAATTATAGCATACTCAGGAACATCAGGGGTGTAACCACTGCCATAATTCTCAAATGTCACGCCAGTTATAGTTCCACTAACTCGATAATCTGTAGAATCTGTATCCTCAGCCTTCGACAAAGAATACAAAACTATTTCTGATCCGTGTATATTAGAGTCTAGAGAAGCTATAGCACTCATGAACTCACGAATAGATGAGTAATTAGCATTTATACCAGCTTTGACTGCGCCTCCACTACCATTCTTTAAAAACCCGAGATTTATTTTCACTGTAGTGGATGTATTATGTACAACTTCGTTAGCATTTCTCCAATGCGTCAGGTGATCGCCTTGATCAATTGCGTCTTCTTTGTAAAAGGACAATGTATACTCATCGCCATCTAAATAATTACCATTACCTAATCGATCATTATCGGTATTAAATGCTGGGCTATTTATCAAGAAACTTTTCGGATGGTCGATATGAAGTTTTTCTAACGGAGAAACCCAACCATCGGATGAAGTATAAATTTGGACTTGATCGATGCCATTATTATAATCTTTGATGATATTCATCTGAGAAAGATCAGAGTCTGATGCTCTCTTGGTATATTTTGCGTCTAGATCTATAGTTACTACAGGGTATGTCACTGCGTCTGTTGCACTACCAACAGGAGTAAAGGTAACAACCCCTGTAGAATCGTTCCAATTCACGTCTATTAATTCATTATTGATATTCGTAAAGTTGCCATCGACCTGAGCAAAAGTCAGAGTAGTCCCTGTTGCCAAATCTCCTCTTAAATTAATTGTCGCCATTCAGTTATACCCTTGTTAGTAATTCTTGCAATAGTCCTTTGATATCGGACATTTCCTGTTTAAGATTATTTATATCTTCTTCCGCATCCTCTAATTTCTTATTCTTAGCTTTTGCGATTTTGGCTGCTGCTACTGCTTGGTTATATGCTGATTGATTCGTATTAACTATAGCATGAGAATACGGATCCCTGACGAGATCCGCATTATCCTCAACCTTTTTTGCATTATCTAAATCTATCACTTTATATCGCCAATGCTATCGCCCTTAGATTCTTAATCAAAGGTGGTTCTGATGAGTTAGTACCAAGCATCTTAATCTTAATAGCAAAGGCTGTAAACTCTGAAATATCATCTTCAGTATACTCATGTTCTTTGAACGTAACTCTATCATCTGAAGGAGATACTGGAGAATCAGTATCACCAGTGGTATTGAAGTAAGACCAGTCAAGATCATTAAAGTCCCTAGATTCATCAGTACTCAAAACCTTATACATCACTTGAACGTCTGACTGATTACCTTTAACTATATCCAATAAAACTTTCAAGGATGTCGCTGGGTTCTTCAAAGAAGCAACTTTAGTCATATAAATGGCTTCTGAAGCATCCCCTTGAGCTGTAGTAGCTGGTTTGAATACCTCTCCTTCTAGGGTAGTTAAATCTGTATCACTTTGAGTAAACGGATAAGAAGAAGAACTTCTATAGTTATCTAATCTGTTAGCATATGCTGTAATAGATTTACGCTCCAAGTCAACCACTGGTGTCAAGTTTTCGTTCGTAGAAGATAACTGCAATTGAACAGTTAAAGATTTTCCACCAATAAAATTAGTATATTCTCTTTCATTAACGTCAGAAGCGATTATTTTAGGAGACCTATACTCTACACGTTCAGTAACAGGAGTTTTCCTATAAGTGTCTATAGTGAAAGGTATTTGGTTGCCTGAAACTGAAGCACCGCTAGTCGTTTTAACACGAGTATCTATGTTTGTATCTGGATAGGATATCGTTGGAACCATAATTTGATAAGCGTCTACCAAAGCATTTTCACTAGCATATACTTTATTACCACCAAAACCGCCACTATTAGTAGCAGTTGTTCTTTCTGGGTTAGAAACCGCATTTTCATCTATATCAATAATATAATGATCTAACCCGAAAGACTTAACTTCGTGGGTTCTATTTAGATCAAGCAAACAAATACCGTTTAGCTCATATAAACTTACTTTTGCCGAAGGGAATCTATATTCTGGATCTAAACCATCTTCTGAAGCAGAAGGATTTACCCCATAGTGGTAAGTTATCGGCGAACCGCCCTCTCCTCTACGCACTATTTCTATAGTGTATTCGTCTCCATTAATTGCGGTTACTTCGCCAAAGAGAATCTCTGGGTCAGCCTCTGGATCCTCATCACCCCATTGAGCCTCTAATTTAAACCAAGACCTTTCATTTAGTGCTGGCATAGAACCGCCAACAACATCTATAATCTTAAAGGTTGCACCAGCAGTTTCTGTCGGGAAAATAGACTCATCTAAGTAACCGTAAACTGGAGACTCAACACCGCTAATCTCAACCATATTTTCTCTACCAGCAGTGATAGAATACATATGATGATCAGTATGGCTAACTTTTATCAAAGAAGAGCCACCAGTAGAAGTAAGAGGATCTGTATCTAAGTGTTTAAATGGAATTTGTATATTGTTTAGCTCAACCTCAGCAACTTTTGAAGTATCAAACTTAGCACGATATAACTTGAATTTTAGATCTTCGTAATCATAGGCAGTCCAAGTCGAGTTATTCTGAGACTTAAATAGTACACCAAGGTATGGCTGTTCATCAATAGTTACATTTCCTGGACTACTGACGTCTACTTGCCCTAATTGAGATATCCAAACAGTATAGCTAATTGAATCTGTCTGTAATACAAGACAACATTCTTGATTTTCTTTCAGATATACTGGTGATGGGAACTCAAAGGTAGTTGCCGCAGTTCCATTTTGAGAAGTAGTCACCTGAGAAGGATCTAATGTTACAGAAGCAAAGGGGAGTACCTTTCTTGTAGGTAATCCATTTACCATTTCCCTAATCTGTAAGGTTACAGGTATAGATTCATCTTTACTAGCAAAGAAAACGTCTACTTTAGTAAAGAATTCACCACCTGGAACAGAAGGCATAATAGATTGAGCTACAGGGTCATACCAACCAACTATAACCTCGCCTAAATCTCTTTGTCTTGTTACTTCAACATTTTCTTGAACCGCCCTAGTCTCAATACGACCATTACGAGTAGCAATAAATTCTTCTTGTACAGTATTCAAGATACCAGAAGCGGTATAGTTCTCTTGAGCAAAGGTATCTACTCCAGACTCCGAATTAGTTGGGCTTGATGTTAACCGTAGCAACCTAGTACCTGTCGCAAATGCAGGATTACCTTTAATGTTAGGGTCTGGAATAGTGAATATACCAGAAACGAACCCAGAAGCATCTGTCATCAAAGTCTCATCAGCATCATCAGATCTAATAAACCGTTCTACATTATTCTCGTTGTTTATGGTTCTAGTACCGCCACGGATTCTAATAGTTGCACTACAGTCATAGTGGTTTCTTGGATGCGCTTTAGCTTCAGAATAACCACTATGGTCTGATCTATAGTTAATGCCATCTACAATAAACTGACCACCTACAAGTTGACCACCATTAATCATAGCTTCTGGGCGTCTGAAGTCGTCATAATTCATAATCTCAGCATAATCGACATTAGGAATTAAGCTATTGTATAGGTTCCAATCATCAGCACTTATGTATTCGCCTCCTGGTCTAGGACTGACCGCATTTTCCCAATCAGGGTCAGGGTCGTAATTCTCGTTAAAGAATTGGATCTCAGAAATCTGTAACCCCCCAATTCTACCTTTATTTTCTCTAGTGATAAAGAAGTTTAAGAATATTTCTCCAAAATCATTTGGGGTTGGCGCAGCAGCGTCGTTAAACAAAAATTCAACTACGTCACGATCTTTTGTATTCCTAGCTGATGTTTTTATTGTTGCGATTTCATCGTAAGTTCCATTCAACTTCAGATTTTGAGAAAGTTTTATAATTTCTCTAACCCTAGAGTTCTTATCAAAGTGAATCTTTATTGCTTTGATCTTGTTCCAAACTGGACTTGAAACCTGAGTAACCGTAGTAGTTGCCCCTGCTTTAGGAGCAATCGCTCCAGAAGTTCTAACACAATAATCAGAAACATCAACGTTATCGAAGAAAGGGAATACTCTTGTGTGAGGTCTCATACCTCTTGCGGTAAACACAATTTCTTTTTGGCGCATAAATGGTATTATGGCAGAACTAATCAACTGGTCGCCATTAGAAGTAATATCAATTTGTTCCACGAGGTTAGTTTCAACACCGTTTCTGGATGCTACACCGACCTCAGTACCAACCTGCATCTGCAAAATTCGTCGCATACCACGACCGCCCCAAACATTAGGTCTCGGGGACTTGCCGATATCTTCTTCAAACCAACCTTTTTCTTTCCGTTCGCTTCCTGTGATTTTGATGTCTTCAATCACGCCAGTCCAATTAGTTACTGGGGCATCCCACACAGTTCCTAGCTGGTTTCCAACTTGAGATTCTAACGTAGAGAAGTTACCTTCAACATTAGTAGTAATACTTGGCAGTCGATTAATTTCAAACCATTCATCAGAAGATGGCTCTAGGGTCATAACCCCAGTCCAGCCAAAGTTGAGTACAGGGTTTAGGTTTTCGATAGTAGAACAGTAAGTTTGTTCAATAGAAACCACGTGTTCGTAAGGAAGCATGGCAACATTTCCTGGAGTAACAACATATCCTTTACCTGACCTTTCGGTGTCAGATGAAGCAGTTTCTTCCAAAGCAATATTCTTCATTATGTACTTTGGTCGTAAGACTCTCCTTTGCATGTCGATAGCACAACGGTAGTCTGGGTGACGCACATCTCCAGTTTTATGACCACCAAAATTATCGACTAAGAAACCAGACTTAAATCTATCGAGTCCATTTTCATCTTTAATTTGAAGGTTATCAGCTGACGCCTCTAATAAACTTAAAGAAGTGTAGTATTCTATATTGTTTATTCTTTGCTCTAAGCGACTAATATCTTTCATCGTAAAGCGTTTATTGCTATAGCTTGTAACCTCAACATCTTTAACGTTAGATACATATGGAGGCATAACAATGTCAGCCAAACGCATTGCGTTATCTATTTTTGGAGGGAATTTAGGATCTTCAGAATCTACGCCCTCAGCGTGTACAAATTCGCCCTGTGTTGTTAAGTAAATAGAATCTTGTCTGGGTAGATAGTACTCGTAATCAAAATTGAATGTAGTATCATCCCTAACAACATCTACTTTAGAAGCAGTGCTACCAGTAAAAGATCTTTCAGTATAAGAGAATGAGCCTGCAGATAATGTCCTAGAACCGTCAGACTCAGTTGTATATGCGACATCTGCTACTCTAGGTCTAAAGTCTATAGATGAACGTAAATCAAACGAACCACCATTTTGACCTGTAATACCTCTTAAAGAGTTGAACGATCCAATTTTGGAATACGATATATCTGTATATGAATCTACTGTGAAGAAATCTCCAGGACCATGAGTAAAGTAATCCATTACAATAAGTAGATCGCCAGTTGGCTTTGGTTGATTAGCAGCAAGAGTCAGTTTACCTATATCATAAAAGTTATCACGCTGACCATTATCGTAATAGTATCTTTCTCCGATAAGCGTGCTACCTGCTACCACAGTATTAATTGTAGATGAAGCACCTGATAAATTACCTGTAAGAGGGTCGTTAACTGCAAAGTCTACATTATTAACAGATACATATTTTACAGTAACTGTAGATGAACCTGATACCGAAACAACGACGCCACTAGCGCCAGAATCTGCGCCCCTAATAATCTCACCCACTTGATATGTGGAAGATCCAGAATCCATAGATGCTGTGAAGGATGGCAATACAGCATCAGTTCCAGGCGTGCCAGAATCGTAAACCGCTAGAACCCTATAAACATCAGCAACACCCAAAGAAATATCGTCATGGTGAGAAGAAGTCCCGTAATCAACACCAGAAGTAAACGGTGCTGAACCACCGTATTGTATCGGGCTTCCTTGAATAGCTGCAGCAGACTTATTACCAACTCTTAACATAACTGACTTTTGAAGAGTTTTTTTTTTTTCTGTTTGTTCAACCTTACCTATAACAGTATTAACTCTAAGTGTAGTGGTCGACCCAATACCACCCCCACCAGTTATAGTTACTGATGAAGAATCCGCAGCTATACTGAAAGTTAGATCTTCTACATCGATATTATCTCCGTTTGATAATGTTCCGGAGTTACCAGCAGAAATAACAGAAACCTGATAATTGGCATTAGATTTACCTTTAAACGATTCTCCAGCGCCACTCAAAGTAATAGCCTGATTTAATGTCACGCCTTCAAACTGTTTTGACACTGTAACATCATTTTTGGGTTGGAAATTTTCTTCAGCAGTTTTAAGAGTTTTGACGTGAGTTTGTTCTATCTCTCTAAGTAGAATGTTATTCTGCGGTTCAATAACAGAAGCTCGCAATATATTATAACCACCTTGAACAACAGAAATACTATTATCTTCATCAGATGCACTCCACCCGCCATCATCGGCAACATGCCATAATTTTAAAGTTGTTGCGTTGAGTTGTTCTTTAACGTAACGAGTTTGAATAACACCGTCAGTTCCTGTGGGTAGTAGTAAAGCATCCCCTTCATGAAGTTCTTTGGTGAATCTTGTATTAAACCCTGTTACAGTATCAAAATATTGATTCCTACAAAGGTGCTCATTTCCAGCAGAAACTGCAGAATCGTTAGGGTCAAGTAATTGACCATCACCCAAAGCAACCAAAACTGTACCCGAAGCATTGATAATAGATTCTAAAATTACATCAGCTGTGAAAGATGCACCTGACCCACCGAATAATGAGGAGTATTTGGCCATAGACTTAACACGATCAAAATCGTATTGTTTAATAGAACCAATAGTGAGGAAGTTTGTACCATCATCAACATCTTGAATCTTATTGGCACTGTTAGCAACAATGTCTAGACCTTCACCAGCATCGCTATCACTAGTTGCAATATTAGAACTTGACAGTTCTTCACCAACAATAAAAGACCCAGAAACGGAGACAAGACTGATAACTGTAGCCCCACCCTCTTCATAAGTTCTAGCGATATAACCCTTTGCCCGACTAGTTACACCTGTAATTAAGGCTCCGTCATCTACTTGGGCTGGTGCTGGTGTATCATTTGTAGATAACGTCAGTTCGGTAAACATCTGGATATCGAACAAGTAAGAATTGAAGATAGATGCTTCATCTAGCTCGCTATTGTTCCCGATATCTAAAGGACTAACTGAAGTAAAGTCCCTTACACGTGCAAGACCAATAGTTTCTTGAGCGTGATCAAAGTCGGTTACATATCTTTGTAATTCAACTGTGTCGTAATCCCCATTCCCTTGACCAGTCTTCGGCATACCTGTAACATTATTAACTTTGATGTAGTTTCCGAGCTCAACTAGAGTTGATGACGTATTTACTGTTTCAAAGGTTCTTGGTTTCCGTATATCAAGGAAGGATGGTGCTGTCGTTTCTAATTCGTAACCCCTTACATAAGACTTACCAGAGGAAATTTGTAGGGTCATTGTATCATCAGAAGCAACTTCACCTGAATTGGTAATTGTTCCTGGATTATAAACACCCTGATTAACCCCATCATTAAGGGTTTCTTTCATTTGTAATTCGTAAGGTTTGATTGTATAGTCGCCAGACTCGTCATGCGTACGTCTAGCTAGAGTTTCACCAAGAACATCATAATCCGAAGTCTTAGCTTTTGCTTGTTGTAAACCACCTACAATTCTTTGTAATTCGACAAAGTTCTCAGAGGTAGTATCTGTTATATCTTTAAATGATAGTTTAAGGTCAATGGCGTAACGGTCTGCACCACGTGCTGAATAGTTAGGCGCATTGAGAGCAGTATCTAACAAAGACTGATCTTCATCCGCAGATACTGTTGATTCTGTAACTTCTAAACCTATTCTCACGCTTGGGTTTGAAGTATATTTTGATATGATAACTCTTTGCTTTGGTATATGAACGAAATTACCTTTAACGAAAATTATTCCACTTTCAATAGAAGCAGAAGTTCCGTCCACTGTGGCATTTTCTGATATAGTAGAAGCAACGGCTTGATTACTTGAGGCTCCCCCTATTGTTGTTATGTTATTTTCTATATCATCTTCAGACCTTTGCCAAAGTAAAGATTCGCTATCTTTAAATGATGGAGTAGATCCGTCAATACCGCTACCAACATAGTTTACATAAAGAGTTATAGGGTCTGCAGAAGTTGCTTGTTCTACATGAATTATTCTTCCTTCTACACCGCTATCAGCACCTTTAATTATAATATCTTCTAGTTGATCTAGGTAACTAGAAACTTGTTGATTGCCGTTTGTAGGATTTATCTTAACAGCGTGAAACTTATTAGTAAACCCAAACTCAGCACCTGTGACTGAAGCACCCTCTTTAAATACATGTTCACCATGTCTCGCAATTTGGTTCTGAAGGATTGACTGTAGTTGAGTCAACTCACGTGCCTGAACTGAGACTCCTGGTCGAAAAAGAATTCTTTGGTAATTCTTATTCGATTCTGGGTCAAAGTCGTCGTAATACGGCTCCGTGTTATAATTGTTGGTGATTGACATTTAACGTTTCTCCGGATTTGGATTTATATTTCTAATACTATTTATCGTACTTCTAATCATTAGAATTCAATGAAAGTACGGATATTAACAATTTGTTCGACACTTTTTCTAAATGGTGTCCTATTGCTAATAAATGCCATAGAACCTGATCGGCTATCAACTTCTGGGTTTGTTATAACACTGTTGGCTGAAATATCAAACAATATTTCATTACTAACAGTTTGATACGTGTCCCCAACTTCGGGCACAGCACCTTCAGAGGGCAACAGTAGTAACGAAAACCCTTGAACCGTTTCTCCGTCCATCCAATTTTTCTTAGCGATTACCGTAAGGTATCTGCCAGTAGTTTGGTTATATATCTTTTGGTCTAATGAAAAATCATCAAGCGTAGTACTGTAACTGCTGGAGTCGCTATTGGCAATATCTACCCTAAAGCAGGTTGACCCATAACTGTTGAAATACTTACTAGGTTGAGTAACCCCAGTAGTATATTCGTCTGGGTTAAAAATCAGCCCAGATTGTCTGTAATCGTTTTCTAATAAGAATGATTGGTTTATATCATCAGTGGTTGTGACCTGAAAGCCCAATATATTAGCAAAGGATTCCCTCACTAAATCTTTACCATGACCTTCGTTGGGCGAAAGTATTACATCAGCTTGCGCTCCAGTACCACCGCCACTATCAGTTATCTGTACAGTTGCGTTAGTGTAATTCTCGCCACGATCATTTAACGTGATACCTACAATTTCTCCACCCACAATAACGGCAGTTGCAGTAGCTTGAGAAGTGCCATCACCGCTAATTTGAACCTGTGTATTTTCACTATAACCAGAACCAGAATCAATAACATAAAGAAAACTCAATTCTCCGTCTACAGCTGCAGCAGAAACATCGCTTGCTTCACTGACTATACTACCATCAGTAACAACAGCAGTAAAAACTGCGCCAGTACCTTGTTGTTGACCTTCTTGTTGATTCTGTATAGTAATATCAGCAGAAGTATAACCCTCTCCTGGATCTACGATCACAAGTGTTTGAATCGATCCATCAGGATCAACAATTGCGTCTATCTGAGCCTGTCTTGTTGGTACTTGAGGACCAGTAACAGCAACGCCAACATTTTCTTGAACATAACCACTACCACCATTAATCTTATTGAACCCAGTAACACCTGATTCATAGATAACTGTTGCGGTATTATCAATTGGTAGGTAATCTGGAGTTAAGAACTTGGCTCTAGCAACCTGACTCACTGTTCCCATGTATTTCCATATATATCCATCAGCTAATGCTCCGATATAACCTGTTGCTGGAGTACCAGTAGGTTTAACCGTTGATGGGCTATTATAATTATTTGATATGCATTTATAGATATTGAATTCATCTGTTAATACAAACATCTGAGCATCTGCAATATCCTGCGCCCCAGAGGGCGCAGGGTATAGAGAGGAGTATCTATCATCATACATATCATAAACTGTACCCGAAGACCAGTCGACACGATCAATAGCAAAAGATACGTCAGAAATAGAAACGTATTTCATACCAATAATATCAGAACGAGTTTTCGCCTCATATTTCCTTGAGGAATCAGGTGCTTCTGGAGTAGAATCACCTGTATCCCATTGATCAGTCTTACCCAAAAAGAAATATGCTCTGGTAGTTCTAGAAAGAATACCAGTATAAACAATCTGGGCTATGTTATTATGAACATCGTTCTTAAGTACAGTTGACATTATTACAGCCTATTAGCTAATTGTTACTGTCCAAGTAATAGTAATTGTATCACCAAGTTCTTTGTTCACTGGTAGGAATACAGTACGGCAAAGCATAGTACCAACATCACCTTGACCAGCTTCAACTTCTGTAGCACCAGCATTAAAGATACCAGCTTCTACTAGCGGACCACCACCTACAGTTTGTTGACCCGAAGGAAGATTAGGGTTGTAATAACCAGTTGAATCACCTGGACCAAAAGTTGCTACATAGGTAATTCTGTTATTTGGACCACCCGCACCATCGTTACTGATAACTGGGTATGAATCGAATGCCTGTCGGTCATCGTTTTGCGCACCTAAACCAGTATCTCCAGGTACTGCAGCACCTGAATCACTACCTACGCCCATATGGCTCATATCTGTTGGTAGGGTATGACCAGTACCAGTGTCTAACATTCTTTGACAAATATATGCCAAACCAGTATTTACAACCAAGTTAGGAACTTCAAATTCCTGCGTTGTAACGCCTTCTGCGTTTGTTTTTACTACTTTCAGCTGTCCAGTAACAGCTTTAGTTTTATCGTTTGTGTTCATTTTTAGATACTCTCCAAATTAAAATTTAAAACGTTTCTTCTAATGTCTCAGAAGAATACTCGTAATCGAGAGCATTTGATGTAAAATATCCTAATTCTACATATGATCTCGTTCTTATCACAGACCCATTATCTGCAGATCCTGCAGGCAATGTATCCTGGATACCTTTATTTATACTATAAATATCACTGTCTATCAAAGTTGTTGCATCACTTACTGATGCAGAATCAGATAATACTTTAGTAAACGATAAACTTTCACTATCAGACGTATTATCTATAATATCTTGTAATACTTTATTCGTCAATCTATCAACTACTTCTTCGTCTGGTGAGGTCAAAAGAACTACACGAATCCAAGTAGCATCATGGTTACCAGTGGTACCACTCTGAGATGTCCCACCACCCATAATATAATAATCTCCTGCTGCAGATGCAGAAGTATCCCATGTTAAAACCCCACTCGTTGTTGCGTTAATATTAGAGTTATAATTATTCACCATCCCTTGGTTAGTCACTCCAGTAGTGACGAGATCTGTAGTTGTGTCTGCAGTTTTAGATGTCTTAAGCCAATATCCGCTTCTGGAGGTTGCTTTTGGTAAACCACTCGAATAGTGGTAATTGAATGTTATTGTATCTCCTACATAGGCAATTATGACAGCACCTGGAACCTCAGAGACACCAACGCTAGAATTGCCCGATGTAGTTTCACCAGTACTATCGCGACCTCTGAAATATCCTGGCACATAGCCTGCGGCAGTAGTTACATGGGAACTTGGTCTGAAAGCAGAAACTCGATGGTCTGCTGACCTATCCCTATCGTTATCGGTTAATTCAGCATTGGAATCTAAAACTCTATCAGAATCACGATTAGTTTCTGGGTTCTCTCTTATCACGAAAGAAGCTTCACTATTCACTGAGGGATCTCTACCCCTAACACCAAAATGCACGTCAATAGTCATCGTTGGTGTAAAAAGCTCCAATACATCAGTTAAGGGTTTACCTATATTAGAAACCTCATCGTCAAGAACCTGTGCAGGTTCTTGAATAGCTTTACCTAATGAAATTGTAGAGTTACCCTCGACATCATCTGTCGAAATCAACAGGATATCGGTAAATAATTTCCCAGTAAGATCTATAGTAAAAAATTCATCCTCTGGGTCAATAGAAGTGCTATCTGATTGAGGAAACACACGAGAAAGCACGAATAGACTATCATTAGGTTCTGTAACTTGATCTTGAAATGCGCCTAAAGAAACAGCCTTACCTAAAGGATCTTGAACTCCAGTAACTAGAGTTTCACTCAAACCCTTAGTGAAAAGTTTATCCTCGATATCTGCTTCAACAAGACGTTCTGCACCTGTCAGATTTATTATATCAGATTGATCTTTAATAATCCTATAAATGTCTGGGTCTGCAACAGTAGTGATATCAGAAACACCATCAATAAGGCTATCTGCGAAGATCTTAACCAAAGAAATCCCTAGAAGGTCGTCATCTTCTAGATCTACTGTTTCGTTTAATATCTTACCGACATTTATAGGGTTGTCATGTAATATGTTTTGAACATTTTCCTGAAAACCTTCTTTAGAAAAATGTTTTTTAGATCCTTCATCTTCAGCATCAGCTGTAGAATCTATTAGGTCATCAGGATTTGTTGACGTTAATGGGAATTCTTTAATGAAAGATTTTGGGGTATCCTTATTGGGATCATTCGCAAGATCCGAGAAAACAGCATAAACTATTGATTCGTCTAATGTAGATTCATGAGACATATTCTTAGTGAAGTGTCGGGCATCATTATCATCATCTTCTAAATTAACTAAATCTTCTCTATCCTTAGTGAAGTGCCAATCGTCATTATCGTCACCATCTAGATCAACCTCGTCTAAATTAACTTTAGTGAAGTGCCAATCATCGTTGTCATCATCGTCTAAATTTACTATGTCTAAATTAACTTTAGTGAAGTGCCAATCATCAAAATCGTTTGAGTCGTCAAGGTTTACAACTTCTCTATATTTTTCCGAATTGCTGAAGTCCTTGAGAATAACTCTAGTTTCCTGTAGGTGTTCAGCATCAGCTGTAGAATCTAATAAGTCTGAAAATACAGGAAACTCCTTAGTGAATGCGTTTACAGGTAAATTTTCAGAAAGGAGATTAATCCTAGTTTCTGAATCTTCTGATGCTGCATTCTGAGATGGAAACTCTTTTGCGAATTCATAAGTTTCTTTTATAATCTCATCATTAACGTCAGTAAACTGTATGTAGTGAGCACCAGCTGGAGTAGACATATCCTTAAGAATAACTCTAGTCTCTTGTATAATCTCACTGTTAACATCGGTAAATTGGACATACAGAGAATCATCAGTTGACATGTCTTTAAGAGTAACTCTAGTTTCCTGTAGGTGTTCAGCATCAGCAGTAGAGTCTATTAAGTCATCTGGATTTGTAGACGTTAGCGGGAATTCTTTAACAAAAGAATAATCATCGAGGTCACCTACGTCAGTTTTATGCTCGGTTTCAGCATCATTTTCTGCTGGGAAAATTTTATCAAAATCATAAACGTCAAAGTCATCGTTTCTAGTAGAAGTCCCATCCCCACCAGGAAGTAATTCCCCATTCGACGTGTTGTCAATGAATAACTTGTTGTAGTAAAATGCTGAGTTCTCGGTCTGGGAAACGCTTAATTCGAAATTCTCATTTATGCTTTGTTCACCAAATATCTTCATACCAGCTGGGTGAACCGACTTCTTAATTAGATCCTCGAATAAATCAAAGTCTACGCCAGTTTGAATAACATAAGAGAACTCTTGATACAGGTCGTTATCCTGAATCTTAATAATATCAGAAACAAATCCTTTACGGTCAACATATTTCGGAGAGGTTACTCCGACAACCCCCGACCTAAATGTAACTTTAGCGTTTGTACCGCCAGATCCTTGTGGGGCAATTATTGATGTAAAAGATTCTGGGTAATCGAATCCAAAACTAGAAAGTTGTACCTGTTCAATTTCGCCATTAGAACCGATCTTAGAAACACGTGCATTAGCACCAGTTCCGGGACCATCTATAAGAATTGGATTATTGGCAGTTCCTAGCAGTGGCTCGGCGATTACTTCATCTATCCACTCAACATAATTTGGAGTCCCTATTACAGCTAATTGAGCATCAGCACGTGTTCCGGATATAGTTACTGTAGGGTTATTATAATTAGTACCTGCAGCGGTTATATTAAATCCAGTAATCTTACTATCTTGTATAGTTACAGTTGCTGTAGCTGCATCGTTAGCTACAATTATTTCTCCGCTCATGTCACTGTATTGAGAAGATTGATAGTAGTAAGTCCCAGCACTTGTAGGGGTAAACGAAACTGTTGCTGTGCCACGACCAGCAACAGTTGAATCTGTTATGGCGTCAGTAGTACCTGCAGCTTGCGATGTTTTAATATAGAATTCATTTTGAAGATCTTCCGAAGTATTCGTCAAGTCAAACGTTACTGTATCCCCCAAAGATATATTAATAGATGGATCGCTGATGTCGTCGACATCACCACCTCTATCTAAAGACTGATAAAACAGATAGCTGAGGTTGAGACTGTCTTGTATACTTGATTTAAATGTATGCTCTTCGGTGATTGCTAAGGTTGCCGATTGCCAACCACTAAGAGATGCGATAGGGGTTTCCCCAGTTGCAACAATTTCGGTTATTTCGCCATCTTCATTGATTGTCGCTTCTAGAGCGGGCTCATATCTTTGGAATGAATTTGCAGTGCTTGTCGCATCCCCATATCCTATCCCTTGAGATACAACGTCAAGATTCGTTATAACCTTATCTTGCACAATAGCCTTCATCTTGGGGTATCTTGGGTTGTCGTTGATAGAACCCCGATGAACAGTAACCTTGTTATTAGCTGATGCTGAATAACCAGAACCGCTATTATCTATTTGTATCTGGTCTATGACACCGCTGATCGTCTCAAACCCAGAAATGTTTGCACCCTGACCAGAACCACTATCAGACACTGTTATATTATTAAAACCACCAGCTATAACATAATCTTCACCGCCATCCAAAATATTGATAGCAGTTATAACCCCACCTACAATTACAGGTTCTAGACTAGCACCTGTTCCGTTGGGGTTTAAAATTGTAACTGTAGTGGTCGCAGGATCATATCCAGAACCGCCTTCAGTAACTGTGACTTTGTCAATCGCATTATCTTTTACAAATACCGTTCCCCCGAATCCAGAACCAATGGAAGATGTTAAAGATATAGTCGAAGAGGCTTCACTGTATCCTGTACCCCCACTAACGACTGTTACTGAACTTACTGTACCATCACCTGCTATAACAGGGGTAAGTATAGCATTATCATAAACTGCCGAAATTCTCTCAATTGGGTTCTCGGGGAAATTGTACATCAATGAAGGCAGACCAATTGATTGTATTCTTCCGTTACTAATTGTAAGGTCTACTTCATAATACTTAAAACTTCGAAGCCAAGTAAATGGAGGACTTTCAACAACAGAATTAAAGGGTGCTTTCACAATAGCTTTTGCTGACCTTATACCCTCACCAGCTGATGTGATTTCAAACCCTGTTATAACACCATCCCTTATTATTGTGTTATATGCAGCTTGATTACCGCCACCTGTATTTTCTAAAGTTATCGACCCAGAATCTGGTATGTATCCACCGATGAGCTCGTTTACGTCAATCCTACTGATACCACCTTTAGATACATCATAATAACCAGCTGCACGTTGTAATAAAAGTCTAACGTCGTCGAGGTTTATTCGACCAGTTTGAGTGATGTCCCCACGGACTCTTCCTGTAGCATAATCGCCATCAGTTTCTAGTAAGTAGTCGTGTAAAGAATTTCTTTTATTAGATTGATAAAGAGCAGCAAAGGCTGAAACGTACTTATCTAGTTGCTCAGTTCCTTGAGCGGATATAGCGGGATCGCTATCATCTTGCTGAGTAGCAGATACACCACCAACGTCGATATATGCGGTAATCCAATTTAACTCACCTGCTGTCAGACTACTTCTTAATGTGGAATTGCTATATTTAATAATTGATATTAGGTCGTCAGTATCGATCTCTCCGTCATTATCGATATCGCCTTTTTCAAATTCTGTAAGACCAGCAGTTTGTTGAATAAGCGCATATTCAGCACCAACTGCAGCACCTTCAACTCCACCGAGTAATCCGAATGACAACTTGATGACATCTACTGCAACATCTATCGGAAGCTCAACTGGACTATTTGGGTTTCCAGGATTTACTGGGAAAGTTTGATCTGTGAGACCGCTTGCTAGAGCGTAAGCATTCCACGCTTCGAATACTTCGGTTATTCTTAAAAATCTATCTGTGTCTGCGCCAGTTACGCTGAAATCAAATACATACTTTAATACCGATAATGCATCATCTGTTGAAAATTGACCGTCTTGGTCAAAGTCTATTCTTTGGTATTGATCGCCGACAGAGTTATAGGTCGGATCGCTGATACTAGTGCCAGCATATGTTGATCCAGTTGGAGTATCTAATAAGTAAGCATAAAGACCTATAGGAGAAACGCCACCTAAACTATCATAGTTATTCAACTCTGTCAAGGCTGAAGAAATCGCATCCCAGTTTACAGCTAAATTTGGAGTCGGGATACCATCTAATGTTTCTTTAAATTCTTTGACCTTTCCGTTTTCAAACTCGATACGAGTTATGACAGTTGACCCTCGGAATGTTTTGGTCGTTACAGAGCCTTTGCTTTTTATAGTCTGAGTGATAGTACCATCAGACCTTACATCTACATCTACATCTTCGACCTCAAACCTTGATAATTCAGATATTATGCTTCTGGCTGGGCTTACTCTAGATAAAGATCTTCTTCTAAACTGAGTCGGCAATCCAGCTAGTTCGTTAAAATTAGTAGATCTTATAAAATCTTTTACTTCAAATACTTCACCAACTCGGAAACCAGTACCGCCTTCTTCAATATTAGCAACCTCTGCCATGGTAGGTTTGAGAGTGGCTACCACATCCCCATATTTTATTACACTGTCAAAATAGAAGAAACCAGCAAAGTATCTTGAGACATAAACCTCGTATACATTGTTAGATTCTTCCCTTTGCTCTACACGTTTAACTTCTACGTCAAAAGTTTGTGTGGGGGTGTTAGGGAAAGTAGTTTCGACCTCAACATACTTACCGACTGTAGTGTATATGTCGCCTTCATTTAACTCTACAATTACAGAATATTCACTTAGCCAGTTACCAGACGATGCTTTTAGGATTTGTTCTTTGGGTAATTTTATTTCAATCTCTTCGCCAAATAATGCCCTGAACATAACCTTAATAGATTGTAATGAACCTTTAGCCGAATAGATTTCAGAAAGGTTGTTTATCAGGTTTTCTTGGTTAGATTCTTTATTTAATACAAACCCATAACCAAGCTCATTATATAATGAACTGAGGTAGAAGTCAGTAGCATTGCTGAGAGTTCTTTGGGTGAGGGATAAATCTACATTATGAGAGGGATTACCCTCTTGACCCATCCACTCATAATACTTTTTAAGGAATGTTACAAATTCAACAGACTCTGCTGCCAAATTGTCTGGTAGTATCTCAGGAACTCTTGTAATTTCTTTATTTGACATTTAGTGTCTCGTAAACGTTTGATAACTTGATAGTCCAGTAGATCCTAGTAGCGATACCGTGTCTAACTCGGATGTTATTTTAATTGTTCCAGTCGGTATGGTAAGCAATTGCTTATATTTAGGGCTGATATCGAAGCTGTCTGGTTTAGCATAAATGGTAATAAAGTTAGAAAGGTCGAATTTTATATTCTTTAGGTTGACAGTACCCTTTACTGGATCTATAGTGCCGACATTTGCATATTTAGAAATTTTCTCGCTAGTACCATTATTGATAACGAAAATTCTTCTATCCGTAGAACCGTTTATAGGCTCATCGCTTAACCTACATTCAACACCATCCAACAAGAAAACGCTAGAATTTATTGTCGCCTCATTAGTCGTCGAGATGTAAAGAGAATTAGGAAAGCTAATCATATAATCTTCAGCTTTCAAAGGGAATGGTCTAAACCTCTTATACATTCTTGTTCTTATAACCGAGTTGATAATTCCAGGGTCTGATTCATCAATCAACTTCAGAAGATTAGACATACGGAATACCCCATTAAACGACAAAAGATTATCCTCATTGTATTTATCAACCGTATCTGACACCTTGGTTTCTATTTGACCAGCAGTTAGTTTAGACTTGTTGCTATCGTACTTAAAGTCTACTTCTAATTCTATATTAGTGTATTCGGCTTCAACTATATCTGGAGTAATAGCACCAACATTTTTGTCTTTTAAGAATAGCCGTACAGAATCGATAAATGTTTCAGTAACCCTTTCTTGATTTTTAAGTGCAAGTGCAACAAATACCTTACCAAAGATTGGAGGATCATTATCTTCACCGCCCCAAACAGAGATATCTTGGATATCAGTAAATTCACGAACTAGCAAAGCACGATAATCGTCAGCAGTCACGGCACGGTCTTGTGTAGCGTAACTTATAGGTGCGTTAAACCTAATTGATTCAAGAGTTTCTTTATCGGAACCGCCAATAGATCTTTCGCTACCTGTAGCTCTCAATATGCTTATCCCAGATAGATTGTTAATAGAACCAGAAGGAGAAAAGTTAGTAATACCATTAGCTTCTTTACCATCTGTCACAAGATATTCAGCTAGAACCTTAGAGCCACTTTCAGGTCGTTTACCTAAGTAATTGTCACCAAAGTATATTTCATATCTACCAAAGTTATTCTCACTATAGAAGTAAACTTGAGAGTCTGGTCTTGTTTCGTTAATTTTATTAAAGAAAGTGTATGCAGTACCATTCAGCTGATTTTCAGTTTCGAATACAGATACCGATAATGTTTCAGTATCAACGCTTTCAGATGAAATTTCAAACTTCTGGAATGGAGAAAGACCATCAGTACGGAAAGTTTCTGTTTTAAGCGCACCTTGATACACTGGAATATTAGTAAACCTATAGGTGTTGTCGCTCAACTTAACAGCTGTTGCGTCGGACAGAACTACAAAGTAATAGGTCTTGTTATTAATTTTACCGCTTACTTTATACCCACGCTTCAAGGTAATCCTAGCAGGAGTATCTGCTGCGCCTGTAACTGTAATATCTAAATTTACTGTTGATGCCTTTTTAGATTTAGGTACATAACCCAAAGACTGGGCACGAGCAACCACGTTAGATCTAACCTGAGCGGTGGCAAGGTCTGACTCGTTAAGAGTCATATGCGCTAGTAATGCGTTGTAGTGCGTATTGTATGCTAGAACGTCCATCAATACATTCAGACCAGAACCTTCAAAATCATAATCTGTAAATTCGTCTTGGCTCTTTAGGAATTCTTTGATAGAATCTTTTATCTGATCAAAGTCTAGTTTTGTTAGGTCTGTTTGCGCCATTACCTTAATCTCTCTAATAATAGTTGAAGGTCAAATTGTTGTTGCGTGTTTACAATTACCGTAGATATCGTAATTGCATATGCGTTTTTATCAGGGTAATCTTCAATAGCAACATCAGTTACTTCTACCCTTGGCTCTTGAATGCCAATAGAATACATTATCTCTCTACGCATAGATGCTTTTGTGATACCATCAGCTGGTTCAAATAAATAATTTTTTAAACCACACCCAAAGTTTGGATCAAAGGGTTTCTCTCCACGATTTGTTTTTAAGATATTCCTGATAGAGTTTTTGATTGCCTCTAAGTCTTTAACAGGTGATATATCTCCGTATTCGGGATGCACTCTAAAACCCAAAGAAAGGTCTCTGTACTGCCTAGTAGTACCAGTGATCTTAGATCTGGTTTCCTGAAGGTTTTTATCTGAAATTAATTCTGTGCTCATACGTTTATTTATACTGGTTTATCAGCCCCCGACAATAACATTCCCAGAACCTGATGTTATTTTAGCACCACAGCCATAAGAATCCCCTTTACGACCAAACCCCTTTCCATTAACAAAAACACTACCGCTGGCTGAAGATAATCCTGGAGCATGACCGCCACATCCAGGCTGATCGTGAGATTCTACAGCATCGCCCTTTCTCACGGCACCCACACCATTTACAAATACGTCACCAGAACCTGCTGCTGTCCCTATCGTAAGTGGACTACGACATTCATACCCAGAACCATGCGGGCTTTTTACGCTATCAGTACCACCCTTTCTTGCTGCTGCTGGCATATTGTTCTCCTTAGTTTAGATGAATTTTAGATGCGTCCATATCAATAGAAGTACCACCATTAATATCCATAGATGCTGCAGTGGTTTTTTGCTGCCCTGAGATACTAGTAGTTTGCGTGGACTTATAAGTTTCATTGACTGTACCGCCAACTTCTTCGGTAACATTACCAGTTACTGTTTCAGTAAAATTACCACCAATAGTTTCGGTTTTGTCACCAGTAACATCAATATTCCAATTACCTAAAATAGTTGTATTACAATCTTGGTCGATTGTTAAATTACAAACGCCTGTAATGTGGACGTTATCGTTACCTGTAGTAATATGGAAGCGATTACCATTATGCTGTACAACATCACCATTCGGATGCATCTCTACAAACGTACCTGAACGATGCCTTACATTAATTCTCTCTGCTCCTGGAGTATCGTCTATCTCGATAATATGCCCAGAAGTCGTTTGTGTTACTTTGTTATTAGGATATTCTGCAGCGTAAGCTGTGGCAGGTTCTTCAGTTACGGTATCAAGTTCTCGTATGATGGTGTTCGTGCCACGTGCTAACAAGTTAGTGTCGTTATAGACTTCTTCTAAATCTGTACCATCGGTATCTTGCTGAAACTTTGGGTAGGTTTCAGAAGCGTCCGAAAAACCTTTATCAGCTGGTGGTTTCTCTTCAAAAGTAGAAGCAATTGTGCCCATGATAATAGGATCTTGCGCAGCAGCACCGTCACGGAAAAATCCTACGACCCAAGATCCATTTACCAATGCATGACTAGTCTTACCAATTCCCGAAGTATGCGCTGAGTCTGTTGGACCCATTACAGTAGCCCATGGAAGATCTTCCGTAGGCAAGTCGGTTTTTACGTCTGTGTGATATCCATATGCTCGCACCTTAACACGACCAACCATAAGAGGGTCTAGAATATCCTCTACAACCCCAGTAAACCACACAAATTGTTTATTAAACGCACTCTGCATTATAACCACCATCCTAATTTAGCACCATTATGTATTATAATCATAAAGCATGCTATCATATGAGCAATCCACCAAAAAGTTCTAATACCAGCAACCATGTCCGCCTGTTTGTCGGTTTCGCCGACTTTTTCTCCGAGCGACTTTGCCCAGATTCTCCATAATTTTTTCATTCTAGCCATAACCTTTGCTGCTTCTTAAAGAACTAAACTTAGAACCAGCATCTTTCACGTAATCTTTTCTTAGACCTAATGTTTGATTGTAGTAGCCATCTTTATCAAATGTATGCATAACTGTAGCGACTAGGTATATCCCTGAGATATATTCGTCAATAGGAACTGTAACATCTCCTGGATCCATTGCTGGTGGTATTTCTATCTCAATCATCTTACCAGCTTGTACTCTAGAGTCTCCATGGATCTGAATTGAATGTGTCGCAGCAAACTGAGTTTCCCCAACAAAATTTCTATCAGCTATATAGTTTATAGACTCTTGGTGTAGGTTAGTTGCACCCTCTTCAAACCCTGTAAAATTTGTCGCAAGAAATATCTGCTTAGAATCTAAAAATTCTGTTGCTGGCTCGTCACCGATAGTGAAGCCAGAATCAAGGGTAAACCTACCAGCAGAATCCATAGGAGTCGCACTACTACCATCGATATGATAGTCTTGAACAACAAAGGTTTTGTTTGAAATATCTAAGGAATATACTGTGCTGAAAAAAGCACCTCTCTTTATTCCTTCGTAATTAGATACGCCAAGTTTAGAATTAAAACTTTTTATGCGTAGTCTATTTTTATCAAATTCTTCTTCTCCTGGATCTGTCTCATCTTCGGCTCTCGAAACAAAAGTATCAATTGAAGGTTCTGCCACTAGTTTTTCGTGAGTAGTTAGGTTGGCATCTCCCCACAATGTATCATAAAGATAAAAAGGACTTCCATTAGCGTTTGCCGCACGGGATAATAACAACCCAAAAGTATCCATATATGTATGATTTGGATAAACTATTTTCATATTACCCACAGCATCATCACCGACAACTAGGTCAGTCTTAAATGATACCTCATCCCATAGTCTTGAAATCATATCGGTGGGGGTGTCGCTATCTGACCGAGAGACTCTTTTGATGCTAGTCTTAAACGCAGTATCAGTAATAGCTTTGAACTTATATGCCTGACCTTCATTACTTGGTCGAGCGTATGCTTCAATTTTAGTAAGTATAAGGTGCTTGGTTATCTGTTCATCAGAGCCATCAGGTGTATCTTTTTTAACTAGGGTGAGTTCTATTTTTTCATTACCCGAAACAGTAAACCTTTCGAGCAAATTGACGGCATCTACAATAGTAAATTCGTAAATATTGAACATGCTATTGATCGACTCGAGGACAGTAAAGCTCGAGATTAGATATGCCATGTCGATAGTTTTACCGCTGAAGTCTGTTAAAATGCACTCCTGCAGCTCGTATCTTCCTGGACGAGAATAATAGTTACCCTTAGCCATTGATCAACTTTCTAAATGATATAGCGAAATCACGGATATATGAATCTCTCAATACCCTTATAAATCTTCTGTTGTCGTTAAGGTCTGTTTCCATTTCAGTATAAGAAACTGATATGTCAGAACGATTATAGTTATCAGCGTTTGAAACTATCTCAGAATTTGAGTCTTTATAGAATGCAACGGAATCAGCATACGAACTAATCACACGATTCGTTTCTATAATCCCAGCACCTACTGTGTCAATTATTTGCTCGTCAGAAGAAAACTTGGCACTAGTAGTATATTTAATCACCAGTTGGTTTACTTCTGGGTTTCTTTCGAGGATAGTAGCTTCCGCACCAGTATTTAAACCTCGTAAAGTATCTCCAACTCTAAACTTATTATGAATAGAATTAAAATTGAATGGATCTTCAGCATTGCGGAATAGCGTGATAGTATAATTATCTAAAGGATACTTCGTTTGTATATAATCACGAAGTTCTATATTGGTCATTGGCCAATCTTTGTGTCCGCCTTTTAGCGTGTCGTTAATAACGAAGAAAACCCAATGGTAGTTAGGGTCGCCATATAACCTATTAGATAGCTGATCTGGTCTTTCGTCTTGAACCTCATAGAATTGATATGGTGTTGCTGAATCGAATCTTTTATCAACGATTTTTATTTGCCTGAAAATATCAGCAATTTCTACAGCATTACCTTCCTTTGAGAAATTGTATTTTGTCGTAGGGAAACTATCAAAAAACATTAAGCACCTCGTTTTTCAGCTGGTAATTTTGGCACTAATGCTTCAATATCGGTTCTGGAAAGTGCCTTAACCTCACGGAAAGCCAACGTCACGTCAACTTCGATAGGAGAACCATCATTGTGTGTTAAACCAGAAGATGTGTTATAGGTCGCTTGACAACTTTCTAGGAAACACGTATATGGTTCAGGAAGGAATGGGTTTCTATCCCCGCCTATCTTAAGAAATTGTATCTGCCATTTAGCTGGATATTCTAGCGTGATTCCGTCTTTTACACCGTACATATATTTTCTAAAAGAATTTACTATAGCTCTAATACTCACGGCTTCTTCTGCGCTCTCTGCCACCATCTTAAATGTAAAGTTATGTTGACGTATCTCTGAATTTGTATATTGTAATACAGTATTTGGGTTAATCGCCTTATTTCTATTTGCTAGAATGAGATCTGATACCCTATCACCAACACCGCCACCAAGACCAAAATTAGAAAATGCTTTTGCCAAAATTGCAGAACTCATAGCTTGGTCCTTGTTGCCCTCCGCATCAAGCTGGGTTCCTGCAGAATTTAAACTTTGCGTTAACCCAGATGTGTCGAGTTTTCCATCTTTGCCGATTAATCCTTCTATACCATCCCCAGAACCAATAATTCCAAGATCTAGATTACCATAAGATGCGCCATCAGACACAGCGATAGTAGGTGGCATATATAACGATATTTCAGTAACAGAGCCACCCCCTGCTTCAGTGAAAGCGGTGAAGGTAACAGTATTATGTTTGTCTGTTACCAAATTGCTCGGAAATCTATATGTTCCCATGTTTTTTACCCGAATAAATATAGTTAAAGTATTATAGTGTTATTTATATGAAAACATACAAAGGAAAATACACACCCAAAAATAAGAGTAAATATGTGGGTGATGTAAAAAATATCGTTTATCGTTCTCTCTGGGAGAGGCAAACGTTCAGATGGGCAGACGATAACCCTGCTATCCTCGAGTGGGGATCAGAGGAAGTCGTCATTCCCTATGTTTGCGCTACAGATAATAAAGTCCACCGATACTATATAGACATGTATTTTAAGACTGCAGACGGCAAGAAGTATCTGATAGAGATTAAACCAAAGTCGCAGACAGTACCGCCCAAGAAAGGTCAACGCCAAACAAAACGTTTCATCACAGAATCATTAACCTACATCAAGAACACTTCTAAATGGAAAGCTGCCACAGAGTTTGCTCAGGACAATGGATGCATATTCCAAATATGGACAGAAGATACATTGAAGGGTATTGGGATAAAGATACTTGGCGGAAAGGTAAAGCGTAAGAAGAAAAAATAGAGATAGACCATCCCCAGCAGGGGTGTTATATTATACCTTATTATTGAATAAAAGTAAAGGGAAATCTTATAAATAGTGCTATGGCTGAATCATTGTTTCAAAACTTAGAATCACAAGCGTTTCGTGCGGGAGTAACTCCACGAACAGATGAATCACGTAAGTGGTTTCGTCAAAAGATTCAACAGATGGGTAAAGTAAACCGACAACAGATTTTAAAAGATCCTTTACTGGACACGCAAAAAAGATTTGTTACTGGTAAAATGTTTATGTTCTTCTACGATCCAAAGTATCGTGAGACATTACCCTATTATGATGCGTTTCCATTGACTATTATGATAAGTCCTGCTCCTGGAGGGTTTTATGGGTTGAACCTACATTACCTTTCTCCAATGGTAAGGGCAAGATTCTTAGATAAATTAATGGCTCTACAAAATAATAGAAATAACGATGAGACAACTAGATTAAAATTAACCTACAATATGTTACAGGGTGCTAAAAAGTATAGAGAATTTAAACCTTGTTTTAAGCATTACTTGACAAAACATGTAGACTCAAGGATTGTTCGTGTTGACCCACCTGAGTGGGAGATCGCTGTATTCTTACCAACAGAGCAATTCCGTAAACAAAGTAAATCCCGTGTTTGGGGAGAATCTAAGAGGTCGTTTAGTAGCTAATGGCAGATTATCTAAATTTCGATAAACAACTAGGCATGGTGGTAGCACGGAAAGGTTATGCTAAGTCAAACCGATATCGTGTTGATGTAAATTTACCACGAGTCATCAGCAAAGAAATTATTGAGGGGTATAGTTTAGAGCAAATAAATATGCTTTGCGAGTCTGTCACAATGCCCAGCCGTGCTTTGTCTACAAACGAATATACCAATGGGACTCAGACCAAGAAAATACCATATACCTATATCGATGAAGATGTAGTAATGGAATTTAATCTTTCTGGTGATTACTATCCCAAATTAGTTATGGATAGTTGGATTGAATCTATACTTCAACCCGATGGTTTTGTAGCACAATATAAAAACAATTTCGTTGCAGATATCCAGATTTATGGTCAGGATATAAATGATAATAACGTATACAAAATAAACCTAATAAATGCATACCCGATTAGTGTTGGAGATATACAGCTGTCTAATGCTAATGAAAATACTATCGGTAAGTTCCAAGTTTCCTTTGCTTATGACAGGTTTGAATATTCTGCTGGAGGTATTACAAATACGCCACCACCGATAGTTAATGTTCCTAGCGCATTAAACGGATTAGCAGGTGGTCGCTTTGGCGGTATATTTGGATTCCTTTCCGATTTAAATGGAGAGTTTTCTACGCTGAATAACGCAGTAAATAATTTCAATACCAACAGACAAAATGTGAGAAATTTGAAAGCTAATGTTAACGGTTTGAAAGGCATTAAGTCTATAAGTGGTGCTCAGGGTGGAATAAGCAGTACTTCCGAGTCAATAAGCACTCTGGGCAAAAGCCTAAATAGATTAGGATTCTAATGATTTTTTTATAGTTTTTACAAATTGAGGTGAAATAATAACTATGGCATTACCTAAACTGGGGACACCCAAATATGTCCTGACAGTACCATCGTCAGGAAAGGAAATTGAATATAGACCATACACGGTTAGAGAAGAAAAGGCATTATTGATAGCGGTCGAAAGTAAAGATCAGAAGCAAATGATCATGGCTGTAAGAGACCTAATCGACGAATGTACGTTTAAAGCAGTAGACTCCATGGCAATGGCTTCGTTTGACTTTGAATATATCTTCTTAAAAATTAGATCACGTTCTGTAGGTGAAGGATCGGATCTATTATTTAAGTGTAAAGGTTGTGATGGTAAAAACGAATACACAGTAAACCTTGAAGACGTTGAAGTACAAGGTGAGGTAAAAAGGAACTTAAAGACACAACTGTCAGAAGATGTTGGCGTTATCCTAAAGTACCCAACTGTAAAAGGTGCTTCAGAGAGCGTTTCAGAAGGAAAGAGTCAATACGATACAACAGTAGATATGATTATCTCATGTATCGATTCTATCTATGACAAGGATGATGTTTACCCTGCTAATGAGCAATCACCAGCAGAGTTACGTGATTTTGTAGAGAGTTTCTCTTCGCAGCAATTTAAAGATGTTGTTGATTTGTTTAACGAAATGCCTATGGTAAGGCACGATGTTGAATTTAATTGTACGCATTGCGGTATTAAAAACGAAATTAAACTAGAGGGTCTCCAGAGTTTTTTCTAATTTGTCTTTCTCATGAGTCTCTGGAGAATTTTTATAAAACGAATTTTGCTATGATGCAGTTTCATCAATATTCGTTAACAGAGATTGAAGATATGCTACCATGGGAAAGACAGATATACACTGCTTTACTTAATGAGCATGTAAAAGAACAAAACGAAGAGATTAAACGTAGAAACAATAGCAGATAGGAAATATAATATGAGTGATGATAAAACATTTCACCCAGCCGATACTAATGGCGATGGGCATGTAACAAAAGAAGAAGAAGCGATGTACCTCGAGTTTAAACGCAAAGAGTTAGAAGATGCGGATGCTATGCGTGATGCACAGCGTAATATGGCTTGGTTTGCGTTAGGTGGTATGTTACTATATCCCTTTGCTGTAGTTACTGCTTCACTAGCAGGTTTAGATCAGGCACAGGATACACTAGGCGATATGGCACCGACATACTTTGTAGCTGTTGCTGGTATCGTTGCTGCATTCTTTGGTACACAAGCAATGAAAGGTAAGAAGTAATGGATCCTTTGAGTGCTTGGGAAAGTTTATCGTATGTTGACGGTATTCTATTTACGGTATGGTTAGGTATTTTATATTATGGTAAAAACTTAATCGATCAATGGTTTGGAAAATAAGGAGTATATTATGAAGTGGTTAAAATCTAGATTGCTAGAAAGAACTAGTATCGATGGTATTTCACTTGTCGTAATCTGCGGATCAGTTATCCTATTTGGTGGCATCGCTAAGTTGCTAGCATGGGCTGGATTGATCTATGGTATTGCGACCTTTGTAGTTAAAGAGGACTAATAGATGGCTAAAAAGCCCACCGACGAATCTAAAGGCAAGGAAGTTGAGGTTGTTGTAGATCAAACAGAACTCGACGCTCAATTTAAGGAAGAGAAAAAAGATTCGAAAGCAGTTAATTCATCGTTAAAAGAGGTCATAGAAAACCTCAAGGATCAGACCGAGCAAGGTAAAAAGGTTGCTCAAGGTCAGCTAGATCTTGCTGAGATGGATAAAAAGATTGCTGCGCTTCAAGGTGGGTTATTAGGTGCTTCTACAGAAAATGCTGCTGCTTTAAGAGAGCAGTTTACAGCACTTCAAAATGCCATCACTGCAAGTGGTGGTGTTTCTACACCTGAACAAACAGAGATGATAGGCTCTCTAAAAGAGGGTGTTGAGTCCGAAGAAGAAAAGCGAGAAAAGAAAAAACAACTAGAGAAACAAAATTCTGCTTTGGGTAAACTATCTGCAGGTCTTGAAGGTTTTGATAAGACTCTGAATGGTATGCTAGATGGAGCAGGTAAAGCTGCATTTGGTCTGGGTGCTTTGGCTCTTATATTTAGTCCAGAAACGTTTCTAAAAGCGGTTACGGGAATAATAGAGTTTTTACAGAATGCTGCAAACGCTATCGGTAAACTATTCGATAAAGATATATTTGGGTTCTTGGAAATCTTCAAGGAGAACTTCTTGTCTTTCTCTATAGCAATTGCTGTTTTGGCCACTAAGTTTAAAGTTATAACAAAAATTAGTGCTGGTATCGCAAAAGCACAAGAGTTGTATCAGAAAGCACTAGCATTAACGCAAAGTAAATTTGTCCTAAAAACAAAAGAACTAATGAAATCTTTTGGAGCCAAGACTGGTATCACCAAAGCATTAATGGGTTTAAAGAAAGCAGCAATGGCGATGAGAGCAAAGGTAATTGCTCAAGCCAAAGGTATGCTCGCATCTGCTAAGAGTTTAGGTGTGAAGGGTATGATTAAAAAGCTAGTCTTTGCAGCCAAAGCATTGCGTGCTAAAATAGTAGCATCTTCGGCTGGATTACTTACTACGGCTAAAACACTTGCTTTGGGTGCTTTGAAGAAATTATCATTTGCTGCAGGAGCATTAAAAGGTGCTATGCTTGCGGCATCCAAAGGTCTGCTATCATTCTTAGCACCAATTGCTGTAGCCATTAAAGGGTTTGTAATTGCTGGTGCTGTCGCTGCAAAAGGATTAGTCCTTGCTGCTGCTCCGTTACTAGCTGCAGCTGCACCGTTTCTTGCTATCGCTGCAGGTATCGCACTAGTGATTGGCGGTATCGTTAGTGCGTTTAGTAACATTAAGAAACGATTCGAAAGCACTGGATCTATATTAGAAACCATTGGTGGATTTATTCTTGATATAGTAACATTCCCTGCGACGTTCTTAAAGAATGTTGTAGCTTCCATAGCAGGATTCTTTGGATTTGATGGGCTAGCAAAAGCAATAAAAGATTTTAATATCACTGACTTTATTTTAGGTGGCATTAAAAAGGTCATTGGGTTTGTAGCTGATCTGTTTACATTCGAGATGCCTAAATTTAACTTTAGTATTGTAGATTCTATACTAGACTTCTTTGGCATGATCAAAGATGCTATCCTAGACTTTATCCCTTCTTGGGATGAGATCAAGGCAAAACTTAATCCGTTCAACTGGTTTAGTGGTAAAGACGACAAAGAAGAAGAAAAACAGGTTACTAAAGCTAAAAAAAGTGCAGCAGAAAAAAGAGAAACTGCTGTAGCAAATGCTGCAGAATCTGTTGCGCTTGAGGTCGAAACATCTACTGAATCGGAGAAAAGACGAAGAGGTGGACCCACCCAAGAGCGTAAGAAAGATGTTGGCGCACCTGCTCCTATTATCGAGTTTAATCCTAATCAGGTAATGACTGCAGAAAATAGATTCGATCAACAAGGAAAAGACTACAATGACGATTTAAGATCTTTAATTGAAGGGCAAGATTCTCCTGAGTTAAAAGAAGCCAAAGCTATCTTAGTAGAAAGCCAAAAAGATCTTGAGGACTATAAAGAACGCCAATCATTTACTGCGTTCCCTGACTCCCCTGAACTACAAGCATCCGAAACCAAATACTATGAAACGGTAGTTAAGGAAAATACTGTAACAGTAGAGCAGTTAGAAAAGGAACAAGAACAAGCGACTAAACAAACCGCAGAAAGGAAGACTATAAACGAAACTCCAATGAAACCAGAAGAAGCTCCAAAAGAAAACTTGAGCTTCCTTGACAGACTTTTGGATACTGCTAAAAATGCTAAAATATCTACGCCATTTACTGGCGGAATGTCTGGTCTAAGTCCTGAACAAATTCAGGGCATGATGGAAATGAGGAAAATGGAAAGCCCAATAGTCAATATGGGTAAATCATTATTCGATAAAGCAAGTGGATTTATTGGTAGAATGTTTGGTAGTGATGATAGTCCAGAAGCAGTACAACAGACTATCGCTACTCCAGCGGATCAATCTGCTGAGGCATATGAGGCATTACTACCTAATTCTCCTGTTAATCAGTTAAGAGATACGCAGGTAGAGGCAAATGGATTGGTTGCTCAAGAGAAACAAGAAACAGCATCTAATAATAGTGCAGCAATGATTGCGGTTAGTGGTGGCAAGAAAGTCCAAAGCACCAATAATGTTTCTTCTAAAACTGTTAACATTACTAATGATGTTAGCATGGACTCCTTGCTGAGAGAGTTTGCTTATAACCCTAATGGTTAATCATCGCCCATGTAATGGGCATAAGTGGATACGATATATTTCGGTCCACTTTTAGGTGCCATTCCTTTATGGGGATACATCCACATAGGAGGGAATAAAAGAGCAGCTCCTTCTGTTGCTTCTACATAAGCACAGTTCTTGTCATCGTTATCCCAGTCAAAGGCAGTTTCGCCACCCTCTTCCACAGTATTAAGATACCAGAAGACAACCATAAACCTTTTACAAGAACTTGCATCTCCAACATCGACGTGCCAATCGAACTGATCCTCGTTATCAGGGTCATATTTTTTCATCCGTAACCCTTCAAGAACATAATTATCTGGGAAGAAATTAATATTCATTTCTTTCTTGTAATGCGCTAACAGACCAGATGCTGAGTGAACAAGAATGTCTCTTTCCGATTTAAATTCTTCTAGGTTAGTTATCTCTAACTCTTTGAACTTATAGTAATCAGTATCACGTAATGTGGTATCTTCTTCGGGTTGTGCTTCAAATTTACTTATCAACCTTTCACAGACGTCTTTGGGTAAAGCGTCGCTAATAGGCATAATGAATTCGCCAGTATGTTTCATCTATAAAACCTTACAGTATATGAATTGCCATCATCATTAAAAGTAGCAGTGCTATGACTGTAGACCTTTCTTGATGAAAAATCGTATTTAGTTTGACAGTGACGTTTCTGCCTATATCCAACAACACCACGCTCATAACCGCCATTAGCAGATTCCATACCACCAATAACAGCACCAAATGCAGCACCCTTATCATCTCCAGTAACTGCCTTACCTAATAGACCGCCAACAATCATTCCGCCAAGAACATCGCTCTTTGATGTGTGATTATTGCTGCCAATGTTTCCATATATAGGAACATCAACCATAAAACAATCTTGATAGGGAATAGATCTACTCACGTCTTTATAGTGATGAGTAACAGTAGGTTCGCTAGCAAAGGCGAGAGGTGAAGCAAGTAACGACGCAAATAATAATTTTTTCATAATAATTTACCTTATTGTAGAAGCCATACGACTAAGTGCGGTACAGTTACCGATAATACTACAAGGACACCAATAAGTACAGCAACGTTTCCTTTATTCCATATCATAATTATACTACTTTTTTTCCGATTCGTCAAGCGATTCTTTTAAATTTTCTTCATTGATATCATGCCCATGATAGGTCTTTCGATATATCTCTTTTATCCCATCAATATCTTCTTTGACTAATACCAATAACTCCATAATCTTTTCCCTAGTTTCGGGAGTGAGGTTTAACTTCTTTCCATCATCCTCTGCAAAAGAAAGAGAGGACACAAACAATAAAACGCTTAAAGCATATTTCATAAAAACTCCGACTAAATTAATTTACTCACATAGTCATAAGTTAGTAGCAATATGTAACCTATCAGGAAACCTTGTCCAAACATCATGACTAAATCTTTTATTTCTTTCCACTTCATACTAGTTCCCCTATGGTTAAAAAAGCCCCTGCACCGAAGTACAGGGGCAAACACCTATTTTAATTAAGACTCTTGAGCCAGTTTAGCAAAGTAACTCAAAGTGTCGTCATCGTTACTACTATCAGCCACTGGTGCAGCCTCAGCTGGTGCTGCTTCGCTCATAGTTGGAGCAGGAGCAGTTTCATCTAAGTCAATAGACTCAGCAGTTGTTACAGGTCGTGCTTCCTCACCAAGAACTTTCATCAATCGAGACTTTAATTCATCATATGACTTGTAGTTCTTAGGATCAACAAAGTCCTGCAGAGAGTATAAACGATTATATACACCCTCAAGTGCTTCATCATCACCATTTGCTACTTCCGAAGAAGAGGCAAACTCTGAACGATCGTAGTTACGATACCCTTCAACATTTCGGATCTTCAATTTAAAGTCAGCACCTTCCCAGAAATCAAATGGGTTCATTGGTGACTCATCGGCAAACTCTGGCTTCATAGCGTCCATTAGTTTGTCAAAGATTTTCTTACCGAACTTGTAAAGGAATACTTTTCCTTCGTTCTGTGGATTAGAAGGATCCGATACAACCATAATATTAGAGACATAATGTAGTCGACGTTTACGCTGACGTACAATCTCTTTATTAGATTCGATTCCCGAGTTCCACAATTCCGAATTGGCTTCTGATACTGGGTCTTGTTGCCCAATAGAAGTCAAGGAATTTTCAATGTACCAAAGACCGCTTGGACCTTTGAAACCATGATCCCAATATCTCTGCCACGGCAGATCTTCGCCCTCAGCAGCAGGTAGGAATCGAATAACAGCATAGCCATTACCGCTCTTATCTACTTCTGGTTTCCAGAAACGATCGTCTACGTTTCTAGATTGCTTTTGATCTCCACCACCTGCAGCCTGTGCAGCTTTTACTAGGTCGTCGATGGATGAGGTTCGGGATTTTTTAAGATTTGAAAAAGACATATTTATTTCTCCGTTTTATATCGTATATTTTCGTATGTTTGTATATCTGAATTATCCACATGTATCACATAATATAAGAGTGTATTATACCTTATTTTCACTAAGAAGTAAACCCCTCAAGAACAATTTTTTTACATTTCTTCACATCGGGATTTACAAACGACTGGTACTTCGTCACCTTACGATAAACATCTGGCCAGAGTAATGTCTCTGTTATCTGCTTATTGGCTCGGTTCATAAAGCCAGTCATTTTATTAAGGATAGCCACAGATTCTAGCAGTATATCGCCCTGCAGATATCGCTTAATTATTGGAGGATGCTCGCCATTTACAGAAGTAAGTAAATCGTCGAGCGATCCGTCGAGGTTATTTATATCGTTTTGAAAGTTATATGAGAGACTCTCGTGAATCTTCTTATAGTGGGCATAGTTTCGGTCTCCTTCACCATTGACCATCTCTCCTACCCATGATACTTCGTTGATAAAATTAGCCACGTAAAAACTAACCAGATCCTGTTGATTGCTCATCTTCTTTCCAACCTTAGCAAAGAAATACTTATCTCTGCGTTTAAAGAAAGACTGTGGGCTGGCACTGGTTTTAAAATTATACTTTACAGCATCGTATGAATCAGTCTCGAAATGTAGCTTCAGAGACTGGTACAAACGGTATGAGTCAAAAGAGTCAACACTCATACTGGTAAACTATTTCCCTTGGGGATTAAGTTAAGGTTCATCGCTTCTGCTTCTAGCTTTGCCTGTAACGAGGCAGAGAGCAATCTCTTTGTAGTAGAAGGATCTATATTATTCTTCTCGCATATATGAATAATAGAATCCATCACTGAGGAGTTTGTTCTCTTGAGGTATTTCTCGACTGCAGTAGAAAACCTTTTTTGGGTTAAGATTGAATCAATTAAATCTTCTGTCATCATTTCGCTTCTCTATAAAATAAGTGGTCATCAATTTGCATGACGTATTCAAAGGAATCTGCCCAGTAAGGTTCTACAGTTTTAGCATGGTAATGTGTAGACCCATAGGATAAATCATACTCGTCCAGATACATCCTCTTGGCAGCGTTTACTACTTTCTTGATATGATTATAAGCATCTTCTTCTCTGGGTCTATCGCTCAAACCATCGCAATACCAAGAGAACTGGCATTTGTTACGAATAATTTGTCCAAGGGAGTTACGCTTCGTTTGTTGTGTAACATCGCAAACAGTGTCGGGGAATTTATCGCTTTGTATTCGATTTAACACTACATGCGTAACAGCAGTAATGCCAGCGTCCGATTGATTACGGGATTCAAAGTATGCGTTCTTCCATAGACATTCCATTTCTATAGAAGAAGCAAGCATAAGAGATAGGTATAACATTATGCGTCAACCTTGAGAAGAACGCAGTCCTTATTGATCCTTCCGTTAGGTGTTATCTCTTTAGTAGTTAAGGCAGTGAATGCCTTGTCGAATTGACGAACAGTCTTAGTAGCCATAGGAATAAACTCATCTGGCTTCCGCATCTTCTTGGCTCGAGACTTATCTTTATCCCAGCCATGGACAGTAGTACCCTTGACCTCAAACCCAGCAGTACGCTCAGAGAAGTATTCCGTGATTGTCTTATACTTTGTATTAACAACAATCAGACGACTGGCTCCAATCAGTGTAACAGGGTTTACCGAAGCGATCTTAAGATCGTTATCTTCCTTGAGGTATTGTAGACGAGACACTTGTTTATCTGCTGCCTTGGGCTTCTTAACACGAGTGGTTCGTTTTGCTTTGGTTGCTACCTTTGCTTTATTCAGATCAGCCAAAGCATCATTACAGAACTTAATACGCTTGTTAAGTTCTTTACGAGACAGATGATCATACGCTTCAACAGCTTGCTCACAAGACTTATCAAGAGCATCTGTATATTCCTTTAACCAGTTCTCGATGTAGCTACTGACGATATTGATACCACCACCCTTGATCTCATACTTCTTGATCAGAGTGTATACATCAATACTATGGTCATTACCATCCATCCAAGCATCTTCGAGTGCGTCAAAGTCATTCATGATTGTATCATTTACTTTACGAGCCATCAACTGCTGTACAGTAGGTCGTGCTTTTACAACAGTCTCATCTTTGGATTCTTTCTTTGCCTGTAGAATCTTAAGACCCTTTTCTTTCATAGAGGCAAAGTGCCCATGGATACGATCAGCATACTCCTGCCACTTATCGCCAAACTCATAACCTTGATTGAGATAATGAGCAGTAGCACCCCAGTGACAATATGTACTGAATTCATACTCGGGATTAGCAAGGATTGCTTGAGCATCAGACTTATCAAACGCAGACTTGATCCAACCTTTGATTACTGCTGATGTGGCTTTACTGTCGATTTCATACTGGAAATGATGTTTAGCTTTTGCAAAGTCATCTGTCGGAACTGCAGCTAACCCAGTTTTTACTCGACGACGAACGGTGGTTTTACGTTTAGCCATAACAAAGACCTCAAATTAAAAAAGTATTATACTATAATTAAATGCAAAAGTAAAGTATTATTTTTCTTTTTCGTGTTTTACTTCTTGACATTCTTTAAATCTACGCATTGATGTTCTGACGCCATAATCGTCATCGGTATTGTCAATCAATGCAGCAAGATAAGATAACATTATGATTCTAAGATATTTGATTAGTTCCGCCTCATTGTAGAGTAGTGTTTAGGATCGTCACCCTTACCAACAGGAACAAGATTAGACTTATGCATAGTAGCAATACCAACAAGGTAATCACCAGAGTATTCTGTACGTTCTGGTCTATTGGTAACATCAGAAGACGCAGGAGAATCTCCGCTAGGATAGTCTACAGTATCACGCACATAATTATTATCTGGCACATATGCCTCGAATTTTTTACGTTTAGTTACTGTACCAAGAGAAAACTTTTTTTCATAATCACGCATTAATTTTTCTTTGCGCAATTGCTCTTGGCGTGCACGTTTTTTCCAAGCAGGTGTACTCATATTAACTCCAGTCGATACTAATACGAGTTGTACCAGTATGATCCCAATTGTACTTACAACCCATCTCTTCAATGATAGGGAGAATCTCTTTAAGGTTCTTAACACCTTTAGCATCACCAGCAAAGTTAAAGCAAGAGTCAGAGATCTCGTCAGAGGAAAATGTAGGCATAGTACCATCACCATCCCAGTTCTCTAGCATGTCGTAGTATGCTTCCTCACCCTCTTCCCAATCATCAATGTCAACAGCGCAATCCTGCTCATGATTAAAAAGAACCTTGCGTAGGTCTACATCCTTATACTCTATCTCGTTACCATCCTTGTCTTCACGGATGAGATAACCATCCTTATCATACTGAGCATCAAAGTAGTCGGGCACATCATCCCACGCACAGGTAGAACAACAGTAATGTGCCCAGCCACAATACCAACCCTCTTCACGGAGTCGGTCAAACAAAAGTTCTAGCTTATTCTTCGCCACGTGATATTCTTCCTTCGATAATTTTAAGATCACGTTTTAATCTTTCTTGCTTCTTTTTAGCAACACGCTCTTTCCATTCTTCTTGCAGCACCTGCAGGTCTTTCACCAGCTCAACAAGAACCCATCCAACAAAGGCTAATACAGCAACAGCACCAATATCTTCCATTAGTTCCACTCCTTCTCTACACCATAGGTTTGCTCATACGTCTCGCCATAAAACTTCTCAGCATAGGCAGAACTATCAGTATAAGCATTAACGTTAGAAGTATCATCAATCTTTGAATACTTCCTTTCTAAAGCAGCAGTATCATGCTCAGGTTTTTTTCTAGCAGCAGTTACTGCCTTACGAGACTTCGCCTGTAATTTACTTTTACGCTGTACTTTTTTAACAGCTTTTGCGATTAACTTCAGACGTGCGTCTTTTTCTTTCTTGGTCATATATTTATTCCTCATTCGAATTTGGAAATAAGTGAGTGCTGAAATCTTTAAGTTTATGATACTTAGCATCAGCAGCATCAAAAATGTTATTGAAGGATACCATATCCCTGTGGTGCATCATGTCAATAATACATTGAAGGTCACCAAGTTCTTTCTCGAGTTTATCATGATCATTACCAAAACGGAGAATCTTAGAGCATTCTTGAGCAACCTCAGCACACTCCTCCATTAGGATAATTAGCAGTTCTTCTTGGGCATTATTCATGACGGCATAGTCCAATCAACAGATTCAGTCAACTCATTCAATATAGAGTTAGAGGCAATCATTTCTTCTTTCGTAGCAAGAGTAGCAATCATAGACTCAAGATAACCAATATAATAATTAGAATCATCATGTTTGGCTCTACAGTTACTTCGAAGTTGGGTCAAAAGATCCAACGCTTGTTCACGTACATTACTCATTAAGATACCCTCGCTTCAGCAATATTTTCAGGATGCTCAACCAAATTTTTCCAATTTTCAAAGAAACTTAGACGAGCCTTTCTCTTAAGATCCCAGTCCTCAAACGACTCAGTCTCAATACCATTCGCTCTACGCTCCCACATCTGTTCAGCGTACTGTTCTTTCAAAAGTTCTAATTCATTCATAGTCATCTCTCTCATCTCAATTTATACACGTATTATAACAATTATTGGGGCAAAAGTAAAGGGATTTCTTATACCGTTTTGGAATAAGCATATAAGGTTTTATTATATCGCACCAGCTTGAATAGCAGATCTTGCAGCCCAAGTTAGGTTGATAACGTCTAGCTTCTCCATCATGTTACTATTAAGATAAGCACTCTCGCCTTCATATCGAGCAATACTAGGACTTAATTCCACGAGGTAGTAGTCAGCGTTCTTAGAGGGGTCGGCAGTAGGTTTATCGGGGTCGATTCTTTGTACAGTACCGAAAAGGGTTCCAGCAGCAGATTTCCACTGGATCATATTAGTTTCATCAGCGAACTTAACTTTCATAAAATAGTCTCTCAATCAATTTATACACGTATTATACTACATTCAAACAGTAAAGTAAAGCATTTTTTAAAAAAAATAAGGGGGATTAACACCCCCAATCACTATAGATTTTTAGACCAGCTTTTTAGTAGGGCATCAACATTAGTACCCCAAAAGGTTTCAAGGACTTCGCGATTAGCCTCAAGCCAAGCGATTTTATTTTCGACAGTTTCAATAGCTTTAAACTCATCAACTAATACTACATACTCAAGATTTTCAAGTTTAGACATAATATATTCTCTCATCAATTTATACACGTATTATACTACATGTATCCACAAAAGTAAAGGTTTTTTTTAATTATTTTTAGGATTAAAAACTTTATAAATAGATATTGTAATATATGAATACATTAATCAATAAACTGAAATATTTTGGGATAAAGAATTATGAAACTCGGAATGACTTTGATTGCTGGAATACTAGCGATGACTTCAACACTGGCGTTAGCGGATACTACAGAGACACAGGAAACTACTGAGAACGTTCCTATTGTAGACCCTAATAAAATCGTTACCGATTCAACAACGACAAGCACAGTAACTACCCAAGCGGATGCGACAACAACAGTAAAGTCGCCACCCCCATCTGCTATTAGTCCGCAAATTAATACGTCTAACTCCGATCTATGTACGACTGGGGTTTCAGGAGCAATTCAAACCCAGATATTAGGTATATCTGCTGGTAGAACTGTTCGAGATATGAATTGCGAAAGGTTAAAACTTTCCAAGACATTATTTGATATGGGTATGAAAGTAGCAGCAGTATCTGCATTGTGTCAGGACAAAAGAGTCTTTGATGCTATGATGAACGCTGGTACACCTTGTCCATATGATGGCGTTATCGGTAAAGAAGCAAAAGATCTTTGGGAATTAAATGGCGGTCAGCCAGTAGAAGAAGAAGATAAGGGTATGAGTAATGAGAGCAAAACATTGCTTGGTGGGGCTGGCGTTGCTAGTCTCCTCATTTTATTGCTACTCTGATGTAGTCTCTGGGACAACCCAGAATGCTGCAGCCACCTCAATGAATTGGGTGATGCAGAATGTTTTACCGCAACAGGCAGGGTTAACAGTAAATGCCCTGATATATCGTTACACGGTTGAGAAAGAGACCGAAGACGATATGGTAGTAGACATAAGAAACAAGAATGCAAAGGGAGACGAGTTTGGTTATATCTTCTCTCAGAGAGATGATTGGTCAGGAGTTCCTGGAAACAGCTTGACGCAAGTAGCACCTATAAACGATATTCCTATTGAGTATTGGGGTGATGGCGAAATAGCAGTAGAAGGGAAGGGTAAAGTTGTTGACCCATTTATTTCATATTCATATAAATATGATACATGCTATGATCCTATGAGTGATCCTAGCTGTCCTGGATATGATAATGCTATGAGTGATTTTCTCAAACAGTTACTGGAGGATGTTCAAAACGTAGACGGATACTACGACCCAACCACGGATGAGTGGGTACAGCTTCAAATGGAAGGAGATTCTGAGGTCGATGAAGAGACTGAGGAAGAAAGGGAAGAAAGGGAGAAAATGGAAGAGGAAGGACAGGGAGTCGAAAAAGACGAGAGGCTAGTTGCGTTACAAGCAAATAACAATTTACTAGCCGAAGTCGCAAAAGTGTCGCAGGATTCATTATTAAATATTATTAATAGTGTTCCTAGCTTCAGCGTTTATTATCAAGCGCAAATGACTGGAGGTGCGTATGCAGATGTACAAGGTTATTCTTCTGAGCGTATTCCGGAAAACAAAAAAGGGTTGAGAGTAGGACTGGCTCAACAATTGTTACATACTGAGATGGTCAATTCTCAATTCAAGCAAAAATAGGAGAACGCTAGATGTTCAAACAATCATTAACCGCTGCAGCAATTTTATTCGCAGCAAGTGCTCAAGCTGCAGATGTTCCGATTACTGGTAACGTTGCTTCTAAATGTACAATCTACACAGACACGCAAGGGGTTTATGGTAACCCATTGCCAAATACACTAAGTACTCTACCAGCAGATGGCGGTGTTAAGCCAGTTATCCGTTATGACGTAGTAAATGGTGGCATGTATAAAGCCGTTATTGCTACTCCAGATGAATTCACTGCTAGCCCAAATATCGATGATGTGCTAGACTGGGAAGGATCTATTGCTGTTGCTGAAGTATCAGATGCTCAAATGTCTGACTACGAAAACAACAAGGTATTGTATGATAACGTAACTGAGATCGAACTGACTGTTGCTGGTTCTACTTGGTTTGACGTTACTTCGTCTGTAGACTATGGCGTAGGTAAAGCACTTCCAGGTGGTACTTACCGTGCACTAGTTTCTGCTGAGTGTATTGCTCTGTAGTATGAAGCACTTTTTGTTATTTGTGTTTTGTGTGTTAGTGTCTGCTGGTGTTAAATCGCATCAGTGGACACCGACCTACCCTGACCTTGAGAGATCTCATATAAAAAAAGTCAGGATGGTCAATATGGAACTTTGGAATAAGAGGGAAGAAGTCCAATTCTACGAACTTAAAGTGTTCGATTCAGAATGGAGACCAGTACCCTTTGCTACAACAGAACGTGTTGTAGAAGTACCATATCTAAAAAGAAAAAAGATTCAGATATACATTAGGGAAAGGGATGCTAGCAGAGTAACTTATATCTGCTCTAGATCTAAAATTGTTAAGGAAGACGTTGACGCAACTCCAATATCATCAAGGATTTGCTCTAAAATAAAAACTTAATTGGAATTATGAATGAAACGTTTTGCTATTGTTATTTTATTGTTTGCAGTCAATGCTAATTCTACTGAGAACATGTCGCTATCAATGCCGTCAGCTTCTCAGAACTTTCAGTCAGATAGAGTACGTGCTGATGGGTTTGAGTGTCAAAATGCTATCGGCTCTGGCACAAATTTAGAATTTGGTGTTGTGGGTATTTTAGATAGAGGCGAAGACCCATATAATTTTTATGGCGACGATATCAATACTCAGATGGCTTCTGGTAATAGGATTATGGATGGTAAAGCAAAAGACGTAGGCGTCTATGCTAGAATAATCGTTCCTATCGGTGGACCCAAAGAAAGAGTTAATTGTAATACCCTATACCAATTAGAGTTGAGAAAAAGAAGGTTACAAGTACAAAAATTAGAACAAGAACTTAACCAATTACGAAATATGGAATTTGAAAATTAAAGGGTAATCACCATGATAGAATATTGTCATAAAATGGCTAAGTGTGCATCGTATGCATACTTCGATAAAAAAGAAGGCAAGAAGTTTTTTACATTACTGGGTTATACCAAACATAAATTTATAGATGTTGATGGTGCTCAGTGTCATGTAGCTTGGAACGACGGAGAGATGGTACTAGCATTCCGTGGTACGGAACCTGATGAGTTTTCTGACATTAAAGCAGATCTAAATGCTTTCCCTGATCAAGCGTGGAATGGCCATGGCTTGGTTCATAATGGATTCCAAGAAGAATTAAATAAGATCTGGGACAAGGTTCTAGATGCTCTTAAAATACAAGGCGATAGAGAGTTACACATTACTGGTCATTCTCTTGGTGGTGCTATGGCTACACTAGCGACCTCTCGTCTTAGAGAAAAGACTCGTTGCCTATACACTTATGGATCTCCAAGAGTGGGCACTCGTCGTTTTGTTAAATCAATCAATGTTCCGCATTATCGTCATGTAAATAATAACGATATCGTAACTAAAGTACCCTTTGCAATTATGGGTTACAAGCATCATGGTCACTTACGTTATATTAATCACTATGGCGAGATACGTCATATGACTGTATGGCAAAGAGTTAAAGATCAATTTAGAGGCAGGTTTGCAGCATGGCGTAACTGTAAACCATTCGATGGGGCATTTGACCACAGCTGTGAATACTACGTCAAGTACACAAGGTGTAACTGCTAATGGAATTACTAGATAAATTAACAAGTGACACGTTATGGATTTATACAGCCATACTAGGTTCTTTATTCGGTGCTGCATTCCTAGCATATTTTAAAGATACTCGTGCTGGTTTATGGTGCTATGCTAAACTAGATCAATTTTTAGATTATCTGGTAGATAAATATGAACTTTCTTGGTTTGAACAACCAACAGATGCATGGCGTAAAAAATACCCATATGTTACTAAAAAGATTGATGAGTTAGAAAATAGAATTAAACAATTGGAGAGAAAATAATGGCAAAGGCAAAGGGAACTATATCTGCTCTTGTTCCTACAATTAAAGGTACAAGTATCGGCAGACGACCAAACACTTCTTCTATGAACAAATCAAAGAAGCGTTCATTTAAGAAATATAGAGGGCAGGGCAAGTAATGGCTGAGTTTGAATTTGGTGGTATGACGTTTAAGGGTGGTAAGATATTTGTTCTTATGACTGCCCTTTCTACTCTTGGGGGTGCTTCTTGGGCTGGCTTCGAGTTCTATAAAGATTACATGGATATGAAAGAGATTGTCCAGAATATCGATGTAGATGCTATTCGTCAGGAGAGAGAATTACTACAGCAAGAGTTAAAGGGTGCGTTGAGTAAAGTTGACGATGCTATTGAGTACACACGTGACATTAAGACTGGCTTAAGAGAAGATATCTTAGGTATCGAGAAACAAGCAGATCGTGTAGAGGATATGGTAAGGGAAACAGAAGACGAAGTACGCTCTACTATTCAGAGCGCAGAAGAACGCTTCGACCAAAAGCGTGATGCCCTGCAATCTGATTATGATCGCAAGGCATCAGCACTCCGTGACAACACGGAACAAAAACTTAAAGACTTAGAAGAAAGGTTATCCAGTAGATTACAACTAGCACTGGACAACCCATTATCTAATTAAGATCCGTAGTAAGCATCTGTTTTAAATGATACGAACTTATCCTTACGGAAAGATCTCCATCCATTTGCTTCAAGGTCGAATACTGTTACAACGTTCTCGTTTGCTGCTCGAGACTCTGCACGGTTACGACCTTCATTAAGCGTAGGGGTAAATGCTTCGGGGATTAGATCGCCATTGCGTGTACCATATAACTCACGGATCGATCCATCAGCCTTTTCAAACTTGATACGTGCTGTACCATCATTCAACGCTTCTACTGCATTATTTAAAACTTCCATAATATTACTCCACTTTATTTAAATTTAAATTTCTTCAATTGTTAACTCACCATAGAAAGAAGTTTCAGATTCTTCTACGTGATAACCACTATCGTCAAGGTATGCTTCACCTTGCTCATCAACGCCATCCCAGACTTCGTCGATAGTTCCATCTAATTCTTCCTCTTCAGAGAAACCTCTTACATCATCTACTTCGGTAGAACCATCAAACGATGCTTGAAACTCTGCATATTCGAAATCATATGGGTCAAAAGAGCCATCATCTTCTTGATTAGATGCGACCTCTAACTTCAAAATCTCATCTTGGTTCTGAGGAGTGATATTAACAGAACCACTCTTCCATACTGTGGTCAATTCTACCCTTTTGTCTCCATTAACCCAAGTTTCTTTTTCTTGGTAATTATATTTACTAGGAGAAACCGCATATATTTTACCTATTTCAAAACTCATAATTTATCCTGTAATTGTTTGGTAAATTTCTTTCCAGTTATCAAGTCTCAGCGCATCGCCATCATACGAGGAGTTATGGGCATGAGCCACTAGTATAGAGTCGAGACCCATTTCAAGACCAAGATCAGCATTTGCTGGCTTATCTTCAACCCAGAAGCAGTCAGTGTCTTTATATTCAATCAAAGCATCATCTTTATCAGCACCAGTATCAAGGTAAACAAACTTATCAAAGACACTATCACCGAACATTTCACGCAAGTTTTTAGTTCTTAGATGTTGCGCATACTCATCAGTGCTTAGACTACTAATACAATGGAAGACATAACCATGATCAGAGTGTAGCTTCTTGATATACTTAATAGCATCTCGTAGTGGAGGGAGTTTACGGATCTGGGCACTTTCATTAAACATACGAACCAGACGTCTCTTTTCTGGCTTAGAAAGACCATACTTCAGATCAACTTTATACTCGTTTTTAGAGACAACATCGTAACCATGCTTTGCCATCCAGTTCTCAAATGCGAACTCCCAATCAAGCATAACACCATCACAATCAACTAAAATTATTTTATCACGTCTCAACTCAATACTCCTTAATCACAAAATATACCCATATTATACTACATTTAAAACAAAAAGTAAAGTATTATTTTACCCAAACATGAATAAATTTTTCAGGTAAATTATCACAACTATAATAGGGTTCAACAAAATTCATAACCTTAACACACTCACCAGTCGAATAACTAAACTGAACTTCAGGGATCGACGATAAGTGATCTAAGATAATACAAAACCAAACCAAACCACATAATATTGCCGTGGCGTAGAATAACTTATTCACAGAGACCTAACCTCTCATCAGTATCTAAAATCTGTTGGGATGCCTTTACCCAGTTTTGAACAGCAACACTATCTGCCCTGTTCCCAAAATTATCTACAACCCATTGAGCAACGTTCTTGCTCTTACCATGAGGAGACAGTAACCAAGTTAAATCTTCCATTAGTGGTTATCCTTTTCAGCCATTTCAAACACAGCATTAGTAATAATAGTTGGGACAATTAATGCTAAGTGAACACCTATTGACAATGGGATACTATAATCAAGATAACCCATGTAATAGATCGCAATCAAACCAAAGAATCCTGACCACATAACAAACAGAGCCATCAGTAGATAACCTTGCATTACTGTGTCAGGGATAAATCTCAGTGGGTTATATCGTAAATCCATTATCATTCTATACATTTCAATTACTTTATTCATCTCTGTTTACCTCTTGAACAATCAAACCTTTAATTCCAGTAGAGAGCATCGCCTTATATGCTTCACGCTCTGTTTCATAGTAAAAATCTTCACCAATCAAAACGATAGACTCGTCGCTATCAATAGGATAACGATCCGTTGGTTTTTTAATTACCCACATATGCTTTTACCTTTTTAAATTTACGTCTAGATTTAGAGAATTGTTTTAGAGGATTATTAAACATAATCACGTCAGTAGTGTTACGCTTTACATACCCAACACAATGTCCTGCAGCGTTGAGTATGTAAGTATGATTAGGCATATCCCAATCAGTTACCTCTTGCAACCAAGTATTCATTACGCAGCCTCAGATAACTTAGCATGTTCACCATCAGACCTAACCTCAGCAACATAACGCTCAACAGGGGCAGGGACAATATAACCATCAGAAAGAGCCATCTTGTTTTCGGCATAATCAACACTCACAGCAATAATCTCTTTCACTTGTAACCATTTGTCTTCATTGACAAGACGAACATAATCACCTTCAAATATAATCATTATACAGCCTCCAAAAATCTAGAATCACGACCCATATCTCTCGCCTCTAAAGGGCGATGATTTACCAGTTCCCAAAAATACTTGTCTATCACAGAGAACGATAACAAAGGGGCAACCCACTCAGTACCGTCTTCAAACGAAACATAAGTAGGTTCACTTTTTAACGCATTTTCAAGGATATCTAAACTCATAATCATCTCTCTTTATCAATTCAATACAAGTATTATACTTTATTTCAAAGCCAAAGTAAAGGGTTTTTTTAAAATAAATAGTTCGGTCCAGTCCACTGGATAGAGTAATCTTCAAAGATATTACCACGGGCATGGTTACGAGCAGGAGCATTATAACCCGCAGCCATTAGGATATCGCCTTTCTTAAACTTTTTATCATCTTCAAGAACGACAAAACCCCAGACACGAGAACCAACATTACCATTATCACGAACTTCGTCGTTGGTAATCTTAAGATACTTGCGTCCAGGTTTTAGGGTTAGTTCGTCACGGAACTTTTCTACTCTAGACTCATCATGATACTCAGTTCTCTGAGACCATCTGTCGTAGTCGTTACCGATTCTTTCTAGGAGGGTTTTTACAGCAGTATTAAAATCATTCATAAAATAGTCTCTCATCTCAATTTATACAGGTATTATACCACCTATTGAGATGAAAGGCAAGGGTTTTTATAACTTTTTTAATAATATTTTGTTATATGCTTAGAACTTTTCAGTATATGGCTTAATAAACCGCCATAATACTTTCTGCTGGCAGGAGACCAGCTTTCTCGCCTTCATGACGAACCTTTACTACGCCAGCCCAGCTAGTCGCTACTTTATCTCCAGCTTCAATGCCTTCGACCTCTGGACCAACTGCGATAACTATTGCTGGTTTGGCTGCATCTGGCGCAGCACCTGACATAATAATACCGCCAGCTGATACCGCATCTTCACCTTTTACTTCAACAACAAGTACAAAATCTTTTAATGGTTTCATTTCAATTCCTTAATAATTATTTGCTTTTTGATCGATTCTTGCTTACTTTCTTGGCTTTCTTTTCTAGGCGTTTGACAACTTCATCGCCATCCATCCAAAGATCTTTATTATCCAACATAGCTTGGATTTCTTTATCAGTCAAGAAGTCGCTATAAATGTCACGGAGTAGTTTCTCAGACCAAACACGTTCATGTACAATACTATCATACATCTCGCCACCCTTACCAAACTGACCGCCAGAGTAGTTATGGAACATAAACATAGAGTGAGAACTAATCTCGAATACATCTCCCTGTAGGAATATCATAGTGGCTGCAGACATACAAGCACCCTCTACAGATACACAAACAGTCCCTTCACATTCGCCCAATACACGCATCATTTGTATTGCGGTAAACAGGTCGCCCCCATAAGAATTGATATGTATTTTTACAATATCATTTGGACCACATGAACGGATAATATCAAACCATTCGACATAATCTTCACCCCCACCAATGTGGTCAGTAAGGTAGAAACTATGTAAACGACCGATAGGTCTATCAGAGAAGTAATCCTTTCCCTTTGTTGGAGCAACTGTATCCATTATAAATTTTCCTTGTTTGTTCGATTTCTTAGTATTTTATTTTGTTCGGTCAAGATATAGACCTTTTGTTCGAGTTGTTCGATATAGTCTTGAACAACCTGCCTTTCGCATAGAGTTTGACAGCACATATCAATCTCTACTTTTGCTCTATCCCGCAAAGAGTTTTCTTCTTCTATACTCATCAATGGTACTCCATAATTTGTCAGTCCAGTTATCACGGTGTTCAATAAACACTTGAGGCTCTTCATTATCAACAGAGATAATAGTAACCAATTGCGTTATTGGCATACCAGTTCTTTCTTCCCACATAATAGAATATGCAGACTCTTGAATGAAGTAGTTAGTAATCCATTCTTTCTTCTTAGTTTTAGCAGATGTCTTGAAGTCGATTATAGAAAGTTTACCATCAAACTCAGCAACGCAGTCTACACGACCAGCCATCTCGAGGTGGTTAGAGTACAATGCAGCTTCTTGGGCATATACCTTACCAATGCGGGAATCGAGGATAGGTTTTACGTCAAGGAATGATCCGATAATAAACGGAGTGTATTCCTTTCGGTAGTCTTCCTTGTTGTTTATATAGTCCTCAATAATAGCATGGACTGCAGT
>Ga0187219_1000008_pt1 | contig 77486 bp, 118 predicted proteins | sample 13SPOviralmetaG_FD_130162 | JGI IMG/M metagenome (GOLD analysis project Ga0187219, IMG submission 130162) | Marine viral communities from the oligotrophic San Pedro Time Series (SPOT) site, San Pedro Channel, CA, USA - 13 SPOT_SRF_2010-07-21... | ecosystem: Environmental > Aquatic > Marine >... | reverse complement strand
TAAAATATCAGACTATGTTAGATAGTGTACAAGGTAGAGGTCCATGTTTGGCATTTTTACCTTTTGTATCATTACCTGAAATAGAGGGTTGTATTGTAACATGGGATTTTATTGAGACTATTCATTCACGTTCATATACATACATCATTAAAAACTTATACTCACAACCAGGTGAAGTATTTGATACTATTATTGGTGATGAGAAAATTCAGAAAAGAGCACAAACTATTACAGAAACTTATGATGACCTAATTGCGTCAGGTTATAAGTGGCATTTAGATAATAAGTCAGTGACAGAATATGAACTTAAAAAGAAATTATGGAAAGCATTGGTCACTGTAAACATTTTAGAGGGTTTACGTTTCTATGTATCATTTGCTTGTTCATTTGCATTTGGTGAATTAAAACTACTTGAAGGTAGTGCTAAGATTATTTCTTTTATTGCAAGAGACGAATCACAACACTTAGCAATGTCACAAAGAATTATTAATAACTACAGAGAAGTAGAAAACGATAAAGTCATGCTAAAGGTCATTAAAGACACAGCAAAAGAAGTTGAGACAATGTATGACGAAGCAGTAGAGGAAGAGAAACGTTGGGCAACATATCTATTTTCCAAAGGAAGTATGATTGGTTTATCAGAAAAACTGTTACACCAGTTTGTAGAATATATGGCAAATCGCAGAATGAAAGCAATCGGCCTGACACCAAAATACGACCAAAAAACAAATCCACTACCATGGGTAGACCACTGGCTGAATTCAAAGGGTACACAAAATGCACCACAAGAAACAGAGATTGAGTCTTATGTAATTGGTGGTATTAAACAAGATGTAGAAAAAGACCAATTTAAGAAATTTAAATTATAATGGAAAAAGCAACAAAACATTGTACGAATTGTGATACAAAATACACCGTGACGTGGGATTTAGATGAACAAGATTTAGAACCAATGACGTGTCCTTTTTGTGGTTGGGAAGTTGAAGAACAAGAAGAGATTATTGAGGAAATACCGAATGACGCAGACGGACACGACAGAGAAGACGATAATTGGGATTGATTACAGTTTAACAAGTCCTGCTATTAGTATTGATAATGGAGCATTGATGTTCTTTTACCTCACAGGTAAAAAGAAATGGGCAATGACAATGAACGATACAATTGTTGGTGAGTTACATAAAGAATATAAAACTGATATAGAAAGATTCAAAAATATATCAGATTTCGCAATCAAAGTAATCCAGTCAACTTATAATCCTCATGTTTACATTGAGGGTTATTCTTTTGGTTCAAAAGGCCGAGGTGTATTTCAAATTGCCGAGAATTGTGGCATTTTAAAGTACAGATTAGAAGAACTAAATATACCATACAGTGTTATTGTTCCTAGTGTTGTAAAGAAATTTGCAACAGGAAAAGGTAATGCTGATAAAGACAAAATGTATGAGGCATTTGTGAAAGATTTGAAAATTGACTTGAAGAAAATATTTGATACCGAAAAGGTGGGCAATCCACTATCAGATATTGTTGACAGTTATTACATAGCGAAATGTGGAGAAGATAATGAACGTAATTAAAGGTTGGCATTTGCCAGATTGGGATAGACATTATGAAGCAATGTTGAAAGAATATGATGGTAAATGGGAATATCAAAAAGATACAAGAGATTTTAGTTTAGCATATGTAAAAGACTTTACTAAAGAATGTATTGATGTTGGTGGTAATATTGGTTTCTGGTCAAGAGACCTTGCAAATAAATTTAAATTCGTTCATGCATTTGAACCACATCCAGATAACATATTAGCATTTAAGACTAATATGAAAGAAACAAATTACACACTATATTCAGTTGCAGTATCAGATAAGAGAGCTGGTAGAGTAGATTTATTTTCATCACCAGACGAGTGTGGTAATGTAAGTCTTAATGAATGGGGTGTACAAACAGGTAATAGTTTAAGAAAATTAGAACAAGAACAACTTTCTAAAATAACAGTTGATGTAGTTGCAATTGACGACTATAACTTTACAAATATTGGTTTTATGAAAGTAGATGTACAAGGTAACGAAAGAAACGTTGTATTAGGTGCTGAACAGATGTTACGTAACAATGATGTTACATTAGTATTAGAACTACCTATGAGTCCTGGTAGAAAAACTTACGAAGCAGAAAAGAAAGAACATGATACTATCGTAGATATTCTAAAAGAATATGGATACGAAAAGAAAGGTCAACTACGGAAGGAGGCCGTATTCCAGAAATGTTAAGAATAGGTGTAGTTACAACATTAAGTAAAAAATTATATAAAGAATACGGACATAAGTTTTTTGAGACTTATAATTGGCCTTTTGATTTGATTGTTTACAGTGAAGACATGTTAGATATACCAAACATGAAAGGTCTAGTAGTACGTTCATCATTTGATGAGATACCAGAGTTAAAAGAATTCGTTGAACGAAACAAAGATAGACCAGTTTCAGATACACCACAAGGTTATCTACATGACGCAGTTAGATTTAGTTACAAAGTATATGCATATTGCAATGAAATTATTACAAGTGAAGACTATGATGGTTTAATCTGTATTGACGCAGATAGTATCTTTAACAAGAGGATAGACGAAGAATGGATTGAAAAACATATACACAGAAAAGAAAGTTTTATGACTTATCTTGGTAGAGGTAATCTTTACAGTGAATGTGGTTTCCTATACTTCAACAGAAACCATGAAAATACTTTTGAGTTTGCTGTTCGTATGAAAGAAATGTACAACACAGATACAGTTTATAAACTAAAAGAGTGCCATGATAGTTTCGTATGGGATTATGTACGAAAACAAACAGAAGAGATACATGGTTGTAAAAATTATAGTATTGGCGATGGTAAACCAGGTCACGTACAAGCAAGGTCTATATTAGGACCTGTTTATGACCACATTAAAGGTCCTAAACGTAAGAAATTATTGAGAAGTCCAGAAAGGCGATTTTAATGATAAACATTTTTATTGGTTATGATAGTAAAGAAAAGGCAGCCTTTTCTACACTAACGTATAGTATTTTACAGAATAGTACAAAACCAGTTGCAATTACACCAATTGCTTTAAACAATATTAAAGATGACTTTGTAAGAGAACGTAATAGTTTATCTTCTACAGAGTTTAGTTTCAGTAGATTTATTATACCACATTTGATGAATTACCAAGGTTGGGCAGTATTCATGGATTGTGATATGTTAATGAGAACTGATATTAACGAACTATGGCGACAGAGAGACGACAAGTATGCCGTACAAGTAGTCAAACATAATTACGTACCAAAACATAACAAAAAGTTTTTAGGTCAAACACAGACAGCATACGATAAAAAGAATTGGTCTAGTGTCATGTTGATGAACTGTAAGAAGTGTACACAACTAACACCAGACTATGTAAACAAAGCAAGTGGTTTAGAGTTACATCAATTCAAATGGTTAGAGAGTGATGACTTAATTGGTTCTATAGATAAAACTTGGAACTGGTTAGTAGGCGAATATGAATATAATCCTGAAGCAAAGAATATACACTTTACAGAGGGTGGTCCTTGGTTTAAAGATTATGAAAATGTTGATTATGCAAAAGAGTGGTTTGAATATTATTTTGAATCAGGAACGGTACAGATTAAAAAATGAGTATTGAGTGTTTTTTAACAGGTGTAGGTAAAGATAAATTCTTATTGAACTTGGCTACTAGTCAGAATGGTATCATACATCAACCAGAATTAGGTAGAAACGAAAAGATTAAACCATTTGATAATGCATTTTGGCCTACGTTTAATAAACGTGAGTGGACTAAAAATCCTATTGCAGTTATAGGTACATTAAGAGGTACACATGAATTAATACAACTTGCAATGCAAAGAAAACATACATTTTATTATTTGGACCATGCATACTTTCACGCTACAAGAAATTATGTACCTGGTCCACATGGTAGATTGTATAGAATGATACGAAGTCAATTACAACTTAATTATAATGTGATGTTAGAAGATGAAGATTGGAAAAGAATTAAGAAGTATGGTGAGCCAAAAAGACCCAAAGAATTTGTTAAACAAGGTAGTGAAATATTAATTATACCACCTACAGAGGCCATTGCCAGAGTATATGGTTTTGATGTACCATATTGGTTAGAAAAAACACAAAGAGATATTAGAGCATTTACAGATAAAGTAATTAGAATTAGATATAAAGATACAGACATACCTTTACAAGAAAGTTTAAAGAACGCATATTGTGTTGTTGCTTTCCAATCTACAGTTGCTATAGAGGCAATTTTATCTGGTATACCTTGTATTGTGGATCCTATTTCACAAGCAAAACCAGTTTCAAGTACCACTATTGCAGATATAGAAGAATTATATTATCCTACAGAAGATGAGATTATGTTATGGCAGTATAGTTTACTAGCATGTCAATTTACAGAAAACGAATTTAAAACAGGCGAGGCTTATGAAGCCACAAACAGGTTACAACATGATAATTGGATTTAACGGTTCATTCAGAGATAGTTTCTTCAAGTTTCCTAAACATGAGGATTTTAAACTATGTGATTTTGAAAATCCACTACCACCTACAGCAGACGCCTACATAACAACAGGTGTTCAAGGTGTATATAAAGATTGGTCAGACCAGTATGAGTATATAAAAAGTACAGGTAAACCACAACTAGTAGTAGAGGGTGCCACATTTAGAAAAAATCTAATTATGGATAGTGACACATATTATTATAGAGTTAGTCTTGGTTGTTATACACATGACAAAGGTATATTTAAAAACAAAGGTGTAGGTCCTGATAGATGGAATATGATACAACAAGAACAAGATATTGAGATTAAACCTTGGCGAAAGAAAGGTCATTATATTCTATTGTGTTTACAAAATCCTAGTGATACAAGTTTAAACGATTTATATACAGAAGAAGTTTACAAAGACCTAGTTAGATTCACAAAAGGCGATGGTATAGAATATAATTATTTAAACTACCTATATAAAATAATACAACAGATTGGTCAAGTTACACATGAACCTATAGTTGTTAGATTTCATCCTAGATTTTTAGATAAGTATGGTGATAGAAAAAGAGGTTTCTTTGCAAGATTTAAACAACTTGGTGTAAAGAATGAAATTAGATATAGTGAGAACTACCAAGACTGGAATGAAACAAATGGTGGTTTTGGTTTTCAAAAAGATTTAGATGGTGCAAGAGCAGTAGTCTCATATTCAAGTAACGCATTAGTTGAAAGTGCGTGTGAGGGAATACCAACAATTGCATTGTCGCCGACTTCTCATGCTAGACCAGTTTCATACCATGATGTAAGTATTCTTAAAGAGAAACATATTGATTGTAAGTTTGATAGACAACAATGGTTAAATGAGTGTGCTTACACTCAATGGAAAGTAAGCGAAATTAATTCAGGCGAAGTACATAAGAGGTTATTAGAATGGCAATAATTACACATAAAATGGCGTGGGACAAGTGTTTATCACATGAAATCTGGCCAGCGATTGAAAAGGGTTGGAAAGACGCAGACCACGAAATTCATTTCTTTTGGGGTTTAGCAGGTAATAATATAAGAAATATCAAAGAGTGTGAGGAACAAGGTAAAGAATGGTGGTACGTTGATGTAGGTTATTTAACTGACCAAATTGTAAGATATCCTGAACCGAAGATAGTTTCCCGAATAAATACTTATTTTAGAATTGTACGTGGTGGTATTCACACAACACAATTTAGAGTAATAAGTCCAGACAGATGGAATATATTAGGAAAGAAAGCAAAAGCTAAAGGCAATCCTAATACTCCGTTTACTGGTAGTATAGAATTTAAAGGTTGGAGAAGTACAAGAGGCAACCATGTATTGGTAGCGCCATCTAGTCCAACAGTTACTTATCATGTTAATGGTATTACACAACAAGAGTGGATTGACCAAGTCACAACAGAGATTAAGAAACACACAGACTTACCGATAAGGATAAGAAACAAACCAAGACCTGGAAATCAGTGGTGGAATACTCACATCCATGATGACTTAAACGAAGCACAATGTTTGGTCACCAACATGAGTTTATCCGCTATAGACGCTATATTACACTATACTCCTGTGTTTTGTCATAATAGAAATGTGGCATGGCCTGTTGCAAGTAGAGATTTGAAGTTTATTGAAAAACCATTTAAGCCTGGGGCGAAAACAGTTAACGAGTGGTTGCAGATGATGTGTTACAATCAGTTTAATTTGGATGAAATTGAAGATGGCACGGCTTATGCAACGTTGCAGGAGCAGATACGAGTATGAAGAAGCCAAGACATGAATTTGATTTCTTTGTAAGACTTAGAATGTGGTACGCAGCCTTTAGAGGACATAAAGGCAAAAGATGGAATTATGAGCCATCAGAGTGGTACATGGGTCGTCACAAAGGAAAATAGATGAAACAAGATTTGATTATTATTGGTTATGGTCACGTAGGCAAAGCAGTTGATAAGATTTTAAATCCTATACACAGAATTGTCGCAATTGATATTGAGGGTTACCAAAAAAATACAATCACAAAGCACGAAGGATATTCAGCAAAGGGTATCATTGTTTGTGTGCCTACACCAGAGGCACCAGATGGTAGTTGTGATATTTCTATAGTAGAAAAAGTATTACAAGAAAGTAATAAATTAAATCTTCCAGTATTAATTAAGAGTACCATTTCAATAGATGGTTACGCTGAACTAGCACATAAATATAGTATTACATATAGTCCAGAGTTTTTAAGACAAAAACATGCTGTTGACGATATGAAGAATGTTAAAGACATTTTTATTGGTGGTGCAGACGTACCATTTTGGGTAGATGTATTACGAGAGGTGTATCCTATGACAGTTAAGATACATGAATGTAGTGTACCTGAAATGATAATGACGAAGTATATAAGAAATTCTTTCCTTGCAACAAAGGTAGTTTTCTTTAATGAGATACATCAACTTTGTAAGAAACTTGACATAAGTTACGACAAGGTGGTTTCAATGGTAGAGAAAGATGACAGGATTGGATCCAGTCATATGAAAGTACCAGGTGACCACGGTAAAGGATATGCCGGTGCATGTTTTCCAAAAGACGTGAAAGCATTTTTAAGAACGGCAGAAAAATCAGCAACTAGACTATCTGTTTTACGAACAGTAGATAAAACAAATAGGCAACTGAAAGGTGACTAAATGTCCAAGATTAAAAACAAAACCAGATGGTTGGGTTTTGCAATTGCTGTTCTTAGCGTTTACATTTTATCTAGTGCAAATATCAGCACACAATGGATTGGATGGTCGTTAAGTGTAGTAGCATGTGTTATGTGGGTATGGTTCGGATACAAAGATAAAGATTGGCCGAGAATGCTTATGGAAACCATGTATATGTTATTAAGTTTGAGGGCAGTTTTTAATTGGTTAGGTCTATGAATTTTGTATGTGTATATTATGGTAAAAAATATCAGGTTGAGTATGTACAACACCTGTATAATATGGTTGAAAGACATACAAGAGTACCGTACAATTTTATCTGTTTCAACAACCACGAAGATTTAGCATTAAAAGTAAAAGGCGACATAGAGTATCGTAGATTTCATTACACCGATTTTGATGGTTGGTGGAATAAACTACAACTATTCAGTCCAGAGGCAGGTCTAGTAGGACCTAATCTTTACATGGACCTTGACGTAGTTATATTAGATGATATTGATGACCTTTTTACCTTTGGTGATGACCAAACGTTTGGTGTAATCAGAGACTTCAACCCTTCCACAAAACAGTACAACTCTTCTATAATGAAATGGAATAATACCGTTGGTACACCATGTATATGGGAACCATATCTATTAGAACGTGATAAGTGGAACAGAGAACAAGGCGACCAAAATGTCATGTCTCTATTAATGCAAAAACATGGTCAACGGTGGTTACGTACTATGCCAGATGAGTGGACTTTTAGTTACAAATGGAATAATAGAATAGAACCAAGATATCATAAGAACGACTGGACTTTTGAAAAGGTCAGCGAATCGAAGGTGGCCGTGTTCCACGGTAAACCAAATCCTCACGAATCAGAGCAGGAATGGGTCAAATCCAACTGGTGTTGACAACTTGTCGCACATAAAAAACCAAAAATGAGACCAGGTCTCAAAAAAAATAGCTAAAAAAAGCAAAAAAACGCTTGCTTTCTAGGCTGGTTCATGTATAATGGACACATAATGATTAAAGAATATAACAAAAAGAAAATGCAAGTACAATTAAAAAGACTTGAAAAAAGAGTTGCCTTTGCTAAAAAAGTGTTGTATAGTAATCCATATAAATCACTTTTTGAAGTAATGCAAATTATTAATAACACTAAACAAGGAGAAAAACACTATGTCTAAAACTAAAAACTACTATTGGGACGAAGCAGAAAAAGCAGTAGATAAGATTATTGCAAATGTCAAAAACAATCTTATTACTAAATCAACTGCTGAAAAAGAAATCATGGACGTTGAAGCAGTATCACTATTAGGTATTGATGAGTACAACGTTGATGAGTTTATTGACAGTGAGTTAGAGAACGCTTAATGATAACATCATTTTTTATATTAATGGTTTCAATGATGACAGTAATAATACTGTTAAGAAAGGTACTATCTTAATGAATAAATCTTCTAGTTTAAATTTAGTATATGGTATTGAATACTTTGATGATGAAGATTGTGACTACTTCTACATCTATCATACCATATTCAGAAATGTACCTTTAAATCATCTTAATAGAATGAATGATAAGAATATGCACAAGAGAGTGAAATCATATTGTGATAAAAATTTTAATGAGACGGCTACAAATGCCACAGGTCATACTAAAGTACAAATGATACATGGTGACCACTATTACAAAACTTATGATGATGTATTTGGTAAAGATGTAGTTGGCGTTGATAACTCTCTATACAAAGATTATGGTCAGTTATGGAATACTAGACAATTCTTTAAAAAAGATTGGAATCCAAAACTAACTGAAAAATATACATATCAAAACTTAAATGCCGTAGATAAGGCAATTGGTATTATGGAAAAAAATGAACTAACAAAAGGACACACTTATGATAATTAATGTAGGCGATACAATACAAGACATGAAAGGTAGAGAAGGAGTTATAACTAATATCGGTATTGCAACCGAACCAACTGATATAGCTGCCGAGTTACCAACAAGTCTAAATGCAAAGACATATGATACTTCACTAAATTATACTGGTGCAGTTACATTCGTTTCAAACTGGTGTTACTTCGTACAGATAGAGAAAGTATTAAAGAAAAATGACTTTGAAGAATCAGCAACGGACTGGATTGATGGCGACTAAACAACCATGGTACCATGGTGTTACGTTACCATGGGAACAAAATATTATAGACAATGCAATAAACTATTCAATAGTTGAGTGGCGTTCATTAGGTAAGACCACCAAGACCATTGTCAAAACTTATAAAGAAGCAAAAGAATTGTATGACTTAACCAAAAAAGAACATAGTGCCACATTGGTATATGCAATAAACGAACAAGGTAGTCATGCTAATATGAATCATTTATCAGACTTTAACACAAAGGATACACATGTCAAATCAAAGAAAAGGTAACTATCAGAAGAAAGAGACAGGTATGACCAGTGAAATGGGTGTACTAAAGTTTTTTAAGACAGCTGCATGGGAACTAGAAAAATCAGGTAAATCAGACGAGGCATTTTATTTTGAACAGGTTGTAGATTGGTTACAAAAAGGATATAGGTTGCCAACTGACCAAAAAAATGTTATAAGGTGTCTAGGAATATAAAGGAGATAAATGTTGAAATATAATGAAGATAAAATACTAAAAGAAATCGGTGACTATATTAAGTCAACCTATGGTCAACACTACGCTCAAGTTAAAGAGGGCGTACAAGTACAAGACTTATTGAGGTCTATTGGTGTTGATAAAGACTTTTGCCAAGCTAATGCAATTAAATATCTTGCAAGATTTGGTAAGAAATCAGGTCGTAATAGAGCAGACCTGTTAAAAGCAGTACATTATATTGTACTATTAATGTCCAGCGAGGACGCAACAAACAAAAAAGGTTAAGGAGACCAATGATGTTGATTCAAGTAGGCGATAAGGTAGAGATTGCTACTGAATGGGGTAAAGGTAAGAGTGTAGAAGGATACATTACCAATATCCGAATCCATACGAATAAACAACAAGGTGTACATACAAAAGAGTATGACACTTCATTGAATTATAAGGGTGTAATTGATTACCAAACTAGAGGTGGTAAATTACACAGTGCAGGTTTAAATCAACTAAGGAAAGTTAACAAATGATGAATGATAAGTTAGAATTAATTAGTAAGATAGATGACGCCATTGCTAAACTAAATTTTGGCGATGCTCAAGGTTGTCTTGATGTACTATCAGGTATTAAGTCTTCCGCTCAAACGGAAGTAAATGAATTTGAGAAATGGGCAGAAGAAGAATCAAAGAAAGAGCCAGTTATGGTAGATGACCAGATTGACATGTTTGATTCGCTTTCTGATAAAATGCAGTGATTTTAGGGGGTACTGGAGTACGTAAGACACGTCTTAAACCACTCCAGCGCCATCCTAGAGAGACTTTTTCCTCAAAAAGTGAGTAAAAACGTGCTTTTTATTATGGTTGCCATTTGAAACGTTTTATGATAGTATTATTAACAAATAAACAAAAGGACATATATTATGACATTTAAATACGATAAAGAAAACTTATTTAAAGAATTTGAGGCAGTTAAACAGAAAGATATTGCTCTTTCTAAACTATCAACACTAGAGGCAAAAGAAAACGATTACTATACCAATAGAATTATTTGGTGTGACGAACATGCCAAACTAAAAGTTGAGCATCCAGAATACTACGACCTAGTAGATGTTAATTTTGACAAATTAAAGTCAACATATCAAACAACCAATCCTAGAGATACATTTTATCAGATAGGTTTTGGTAAATCATTCCAAGAAGTACAATCAGAAAGTATTCCAGAAACGGTAAACGACTAATGGCTCAATCAGACTATTCTTCACACGATTGGACAAAATATACAGATGACGCTATTGTAGTGGCTTCTGATATTGGTATACAATTAGAAGTGAATAAGAGTAAAGTGATTTTTACTAACCCTAAAACTCTAAAGAAACAAGAGGTAGATGTATCTAGGTTGGTAAGAGTATTCGTAAACAATATTGTAGGACAAAGAAAGAGTATTAAGTAATGGCTATTATCTATACAAACAATTCAAGTGGCGCTATTCGTAGGTTGAGAAACAGAAAGCCACCAAAAGCATACCTTGAGGCATTGGAAAAGCATAGAAAGTATCTTGCTAAAATGGGTTTTGATACAGATGAAAAAGGTAGAATCAAATTGACAAAAGATGGTAGACATGCCATTAATATTGTAAGTAGAATGATTAGAGAAGATGACAATGTTATCAAACAACCTACTAATGCAGTACCATTGTCAAACAAAATTGGTTCAGGTGGTACAAAACCTGACAATCGTTGGAAGATTGAGGCGAGTAAGAACTTTACAATTGCTCCAGCGTACAATAAAGGTCCTTACATGGTAGTCGCTAAAGAGGACATCAAAACAGCAGGAAGGAAAGTATAATGACATTTTTAGAAAAGTGTTTCGGCGTATTAGCAATACTGGCGTTTTTATTAATAACAGGCGTTGCGAAATCAGATGAGCCTAAAACTATTACACCACAAGAGTTTGTTCAAACTGTAGTGGAAGTACCAGGTAAAGTAGGTACATGGTTTAGTGGTGAGGTAACAAAAACTAAAGAGTACCAAAAAGAGAGTTGGGCAAAAACTAAAGAAGATTTTGCTAGTCTTGTAAAGAAATTTGGTCTATTAGGGAACAAAGAAGATGTTACACAAAATTAGTCAATTTTGCGATAAGATAAAATCTATCCAGAGAATGGCAGAAGATTTAAGGGTCTTGAAATATCAGACCCCTAAATCAACAGAAAGAGATTTTAAGATTCAAAATATGATTGAGACAATCCAATATGATTGTCAATTAATAGCAAATGATAAATCAGATTATGGTAAAGAACAAGATGAAAAAGGGAATTATGGCGATTATAGTGGTGTTAACCATGACGGCATGTTCAACAAACAAGGGAAACAATGACAACAACTGGAATCCAGCGTTTAGTATTATTAGGACTATTATCACTGGCTCTAAGTAATTGTACGAGTATGAATAGAAGTCATGTTGGTGCATTTGCTGGTGGTGCCTCTGGTACGGCAGCTTGCAGTGCTTTAGGTGTAACAGACGCATATGCTATAGGTGCATGTGCTGTTATAGGTGCGTTTAAAGGTGCAGATATGCTATATTCAAGTGATAAAGATGTACACAACGCAGTATTTGTAGACCACCTTAACACAAGTCCAAGTCATGGTCAATCATATACAAATTGGTATAACAGAAAAACAGGAAACAGTGGTATAATTAAGATTACTAGAACTTACACACAAGGACCTATTAAGTGTAAGGCGTACAATCACACTGTTGACATAACAAACTCTTGGCCTTTGGTTGGTATCGGTGGTGTCAATCGTAAAGTAGAATTTGGTACTGCTTGTCAAATGCCAGACGGACAATGGATAGAAAAACCAAGATGAGTAGAATAGAACATATAAAAAGACTAGAAAAAGAAGTCAAAGAAAAAGAAGAATTGATGGAGTTTGAGAATAACCCATCCACGCTTGCCTTATATGAGGAAGAAGTGTATAATACTAAACAATCAATAGAGAGTTTAAAAAATGCAAGACCCTAGAAAATCTATGAAAGTGTATATGTTTTACACAGCCTTAATTATATCAATACTTTTATTATGTAAAATGGCAATTGCAGAGGAAGTCGTATATAGCAAGATTAAAACTATTAAACCAGAAGATACTGGTGGTCAATATTGTTACATCACTGTTGAAATAACACAAGTTGGTGATACAATATACAAAAAAGAAATTCTGAACTGTGCTGATGGTAGAAAGAATCCAGCAAGTCCTGGTTATTGGGATTTGTTTGCACAATTTTATTACCATGATACAACACAACCAGAATATTGTCGTAAGTATGCACGACCAGGCCATGCCTTTAAATCATTCGGAGAGGTCTGCCTGAACGCTAACGGCGAATGGGAGGTACAATAATGATAAAAAATATCATTATCATTGCGTTATTGGTAATATTATACAACAGTGGAATCGTTGATAAACAACAGATTTTGGGAATTGTTCAATCCAGCATTGACTTTATCCAAGAACTAGTGTATGATGTATCTGAAAATGTATAAAAAAGAAAGAGTAGTAATATAAAATGATGAAAAATGTGAAAGTAATTGGTTTAGTATCGGCTCTGGCATTAATGTCGGCGTGTTCTACTAACAGTTACAAGATTGTCCAAGAGGACAAAGAGAAGTTGACTAAAGTACCAAAGTGGTACATGGCTGACTTCAACGAGAAGAAGGCTTGTGATATGTCATTTATGGCAGACAACGGTCTTATTAAAACAGATGATGACGGTAAAGTATGTATCTTTGGCGTAGGAACTGCTGTTTCGCCTGACCTTAATCTTGCAATAGAAAAAGGTAAAATGATAGCAAAGGCTGAGTTAGCTGATATTATCAAAGGTGAAATGAATAAACAATCTAAACAATTTATTACCGAACTTGGTAAGAATCAAACTAAAACTGTAGTATCAGATGTAGAATCTACTTTGGTAAATATTATCAAAGAAACTAAAGTTAGAGGTTATGAAATCTTTGAACAAGATGTTACAATGACTAGTAATGGTTATTATAGAGCATGGATAGGATTAAGATTACCAATGGGCGAGTTTAATAAAATGTTCCACTACACGATTGAAGAAGCAACAGACTCTTATAATTTAAAAGAGGCGTCTTCTGAAGCGTTTAAGAAAGTGGTTGAAAACAATGAGAAGAAAGATGTCCAGTAATATAATCATATACTCAAAGTCTAACTGTGTGTATTGTAATAAAGCAAAGGCGTTAGTTAAAAACCTTGGTTTAGAATACACAGAGAAGGCTTTAGAATCCTTTGATTCACCTCAAGCAATGCTTGAAGACATTGGTAAGAATGTTAGACAAATGCCTCAAATTAAAATTGATGGCGAACTGATTGGTGGTTATAATCAATTAGTAGAACATTTTGCCAAACAAGGTAAAGTGAATTTCAAGGGAGAAAAAATAAGTGAGTGATAACGATAATCTAATATTTTTTCCAACAGATAAAATAGTACGTGAAGTCAAAACTAAAAGACAAGAAACAGAGTATGCTAAACAAATTAAGAAACAACAGACTAAAGAATTTGTTGAACACTCCGTTGATGACATTGCTTTTGACCTTTTACGTAAATTTGTTGACATTGGTATTCGCACAAAGAATGATAACTTTACAAAAGACCTTGCGATAGTGATAGACAGTATTAGAGGTTTAGTGTACAGAGATTTTGATATGGCTCATCCGGCTCAATTGTTATCTACCAAAATGGTACAATTAAAAACAATGAGAGACGGTACACATAAGAGTGCCAAAATAGATTATAGTAGTTTGATGGATGAAACAAGACCAAAAACTACAAGACCTTTGTCAAAGGATATAAAAGATGAATTGAACCACCTACAAGATGGTGGTGACATGTTCACTCCTGATGATGAATTATAGAATTCAGACGAGCATACTACAAATGTACGATATGTCTTGTTGAATAGTGGCGACTAAACGCAATTGAGGAGCAATTATGCTAAAATACATTATGAATAAGTTAAACGCTAAAAAACAAGGAGATGTTAAAATGGCTAGAACTAAAATGTCAAAAACGACAAAAGTGAGAAATCTTTTCTCAAAAGGTAATTCTGTTACTTGGAAGACTCTAAGAAACACATTTGACCTTAAATCACCAGCTGCAATGGTTGGTAAATTAAGAAACGAAGGTATGATGATTTATGAAAATAGAACATCTGCTGGAGTATCTTACAGAGTAGGAACACCATCAAAAGCTGTTATCGCAGCTGGTCAAACTGCTTTGTTTGGTTCACAAGGTTACGCTGTATCAGCATAACCCTTTAATTTTGAGGCGGACACCGATGGTTTTATTAGTTTATCCCATCAAGGTTTTTTCATATCTACCTTTCTTTCTGTCCGCCTCATTATCCTCCATGTATAAATATACTAGTATGAAATTATTAAACAAATTGGAGAATTAATCATGGTACAACAAAACCCAAATCTAATAAGCAAAGCTGCAATGACAGCCATGCAATCAACCTCTGGTTCAAGTGAACCATTGTTGTCAGAAATTTTAACAAAAGTAAACAACGCAAAAGATAAACCTAAAAAGATTGCCGTTTTAAAAGAAAACGATAGTCCACATTTAAGAATGATTTTAAAAGGTGCATTTGACCCTAACATTGTATGGGATTTACCAAAAGGCACACCACCATTTATACCAAATGAAGTACCAGCAGGTACCGAACATAGTTGGTTGAGAACAGAATCAAAAAAACTATGGCATTTTGTCAAAGGTGCAGATGATGGAACTAAAAAAGTATCTAAAGAAACTATGTTCTTACAAATCCTAGAAGGATTACATGTTGACGAGGCAAACGTACTCTTAAATATGAAAGACAAGGTTCTTAATAAGAAGTATAAAGGTTTAACTGAAGCAGTGGTTAAGGAAGCGTTCAATTGGGACGATAATTTTGTTAAAATTGAAAAAGGACCGTCTTATCCTGTCTAATTTAGAACAAAAATAGAACAAATCACTACAAAACACAGTAAAATAAGTCTTTTTAGCTAAAGAAAGTGCTTGACTTTGTTGTCGGAACCTGTATAATGGTACCATAAATAATAACAAAGGATATATAATGAAAAAATTAGTATTAATCTTCTTCGCAATTTACTTGGCCTCTTGGTCAGTGGTGAGTTGTGCTAAAGCAGATGATTATAATACTGCCGTAGTTGGTCACGTTATCACACAAAAAGTACAAGGTAATAATGTTGACATGTCAGTGTTTGAAGCTGAACTACAAAAAATGTTTGCTATCTTTGCTTTGCAAGTTGCAGACCATATGGAAAAGAATTTACCTATGATTATGGAAACCATCACTGCTCAGTTAAGACAAGAGATTGACAGTAAACATAAGTGTTTGCTATTGAAAGATAGTAAAATCACTGATAAGGAATGTTCATAATATATGGCAAAGAAACCAACTAGCAAAAAACTAAAGTACGATATACCAGAGATACCATTTACATATGATTTCTATTTGGTGTATTGGGAGGATATTCAATCCGACGCTGGTTGGAAAACAATGAAAGAAATTCAAAACATGAAACCTGCTATCTGTGTATCAACTGGTTGGTTGGTAAAAGAAGATAGACAAGTACATGTATTGATGAGTGACTACAATTATGAAGAGAATGGTGACTTGGCAGATGGTGGTAACACAACAGTTATACCTACAAAGAACGTTATCAGAAAATTCAAAATTGCAGATTTATAATATAACAATCCTGGGAGGATTACATAATGAGTAAGCGAAAGACTAAAGAACTAGACCACCACCTCAAAAACATTATTGGCAAAGTGCCAGACATGTTAAAAAACTTCATAAAATCAGACGAGCAACAACTATTATACTATTCTGGCGAATGGGCAAAAGATGTATATGATAACTTCACTGAAAAACAGGCTGAAAAAATATTTGGTAAGATTAAGAAATTACAACCTGACCTAATGTTCTTTCAAAAAAAACTACCTGAATTTACAGATGAAGAGGGTCATGTGTATGGTGGTTACGATTACATTGCTCGTAAAAAACATATAAGTAGAAACAAATTCATAGTACGTAGAGGTAGATAATGAGAAAATCATTAATCCGAATCAAAGAGGCTTTTGAAAAGTTTTTTACCATTGCAGGCGTTCTTGCTGTTATAGCTTTAATAGCGTGGTTAACCTATGGTACACCACCAGAAGCAAATGAACTACCAGAAGACCTTACAACAGAAGACGTAAACAAGATAGTTGAAACAGAAGAGAAGTTTGATGTAGAACAAATATTGGTTGAAAAACCAGACTTTGAACATAATAGTAATCAAACTTTTTTAATCAGTGTACGTGGGTGTATTCATTATATTGAGAACACCACTACAGATATATTACCAGTAAACCATGAACTATTACTAGCACAGGCGGCTTTAGAGAGTGGTTGGGGTACATCTAGGTTTGCCAAAGAGGGTAAGAATTTATTTGGCATACGTACATATGATTTGAGAGAACCACATATGTTACCGTCAAACAATCCTAAAAAGTGGGGTGTAAAAGTTTATTCACATGAATGTGATTCTGTTTTACACTATATGAATATCTTAAACAATGGTAGTGCCTTTGGTGATTATCAAAATTTAAGAGACACTATAGGTGTTGATGACCCATTTCCATTAGTTGAAACATTGGATGCTTATGCCTCTGATAAAAACTATTTTGGTAAAGTTAGGTCTATTATCAGGAAGATACAAAAAGAATACAACTAAATATAACCATGTTAACAATATTCATAACTTTCATTAGTGCGATTTCTATATCTATAATAGCCGCTGGTTATTCTATTATGGGACTTGCCACATTATTCGCAGGAGCAGTGCTTCCCATTATTGCTATGGGTAGTGCATTAGAGGTTGGTAAACTTGTAGCCGCCTCTTGGTTGTATAATAACTGGAACAATAAACTTGTACCACAAACTATAAAGGCCTATCTTACATTTGCCGTTATAGTATTAGTCTTTATCACATCTATGGGTATCTTTGGTTTCTTATCAAAGGCACACCTTGACCAAGTACAACCACAATCAAGTAACAATATTAAAATAGAGTTGTTAGATAATCAAATCAAACAACAGAATATAATTATATACAGGTCTCAAAAGACTTTAACTCTATTAGACAAGGCATTAGAGAAATATGTTGACATGGAATATGTCACAAGAGGTCTTAAAGAAAGAGAAAAACAAAAACCTGAAAGAGACGCCTTAACACTTGCAATTAATAATGCTAGTGATAAGATAACAGAATTATCCGACAAAAAAGGTGTATTACAATTAGCACAAGATAAGATAGAGGCTGAAGTAGGACCTATCAAATATATTGCAGAGTTGATATATGGTGAAAATGCACAAGACCACTTTGACAAGGCTGTCAGGTGGGTAATAATAGTATTGATATTCGTATTTGACCCATTGGCAGTATTGTTGTTGATTGCAGCTAATATTTCATTGAGGACTAGAAAACATGAAAAAGAAAGTAAAATCGCCGAAGAAAAGAAAGACGTTGAAGGCGAACTTAAAAACGAAATTAAGAAAACGAAGAAACAAACTTTATCAGCAAAAACTAGAGCGGCCAATCTCAAACGTGAACAAAAAATTTATAGAGATTTTTTTAAAAAACTAGGCGCCAGAGACCTAAAAAATAGAGATTATGAGAAGTTTTTTGGTACAATGGGTAAGAAAGAAATGAAGGCTCTAGGTCTGGATCCTGACGAAATACGTATAAAAATGGACCAGATTATGGATTGGAATGAACAATCAACAAAACCATAAGAAAAGAGCTTGCCAACCGAGTAGGAATATGATAGGATACCAACATAATGATACACAGCGAGGATATAAAACGTATGACTTCAACATCACACTTAACACCAGACCAAGCACGTAGAATTACAAACGCAGAAAACACTTGTAAGTCTTCTACTACTGATTGGTCTAAAAACTTCTGGTATGGTGTACTAGAAAAACTTTGTAGAAAATATGACGCAATGGATTACTTTAGAAAGGCGTCACATTAATGAATATATTTTACGTACACAAAGACCCAATCATTTCAGCTACAATGCTTATTGACAAACATGTAGTTAAGATGATTGTAGAATCAGCACAGATGTTATCAACAGCACACCGTATGATTGATGGCACACAATACACAGGCAAGACCAAGACAGGTAGAAATATCAAACGTTGGCGTCATCCTAATTCTAACATGGATAATGTATTGTACAAAGCGTGTCACACAGGACACCCTAGTACATTATGGGTTATGGAAAATGCTTACAACTATCACTGGTTATACAAACACATGATTGCTCTTAACGACCAATTCAAGTTACGTTATGGTCATGTAAAAGACCATTCAACTATCACTTTACTAAAAGAGATATTGATGTATCCACCTAAAAATATATCACTAAACAAACTACCTACAGACCCAACACCTGCTATGCCAGATGATTGCAAAATACCAGGTGACGTTGTAGGTTCTTACAGAAAATATTACATTGAACACAAGCGTAGTTTTGCCTCATGGAAATCTCCAGGCAAAATGCCTACATGGTACAGTGAGGGAATACAACATGCAAAAGAAAGTACGGCCTAAATTTTACGAAAAACATCCAACAGAAAACAAAATCAGATGGCGTTATATTGATGAGTCATTTGATAGGTTCAATAGAAAATTAATTACAACAGACAGTTGGCATATCATCACAGAGAAAGAGTATTACATGCTCAAAAAAGGTGGTGCAGAATACATCAATAGAAAAGAACGTAGAGATTTTAAGAATGAACAAATAAAGATTATGAAAGGTGAGATTTGAAAAAGATACTTGTAACAGGTGGTTTTGGTTTTATTGGTTCTAGGCTTGTAGAAGAGTTGTCAAAGAACCATGAGGTTATCGTTTTAGATAATAAAGATACCTATGGTACAATTGACGGTGGTGCCAAGAAAAAGATGTACAGTTATCGTACACGTAATTGGAAACTAGAACGAATTTCAATTGTTGAGGGCGATATAATAAACCAAAGAGATTGTTTACGTGCCTTTACATTTCAACCAGACGTAGTTGTTCATTTAGCTGCCTATCCAAGAGCACAGATTGTTGACGACAATCCGGTTTTAGGTATACCAAAACTAGTTTCAGGCACAACTAACTTATTGTATAATGCTGATAAATTTCAGACTAAAAGATTTGTTTATGTCAGTAGTAGTATGGTGTATGGTGATTTCAAAGACGGTGTTGAAGAACACGCTGATACAAAACCAACAAACTTATATGGTGAGGCAAAACTTATGGGCGAGAGATTAACAAAACTCTTCTGTAAGAAAAACAATATGGATTATATTATTGTCAGACCAAGTGGTGTCTATGGTAAAGGTGACTTACCAGATAGAGTGATACCTAAATTCTTTGCCAAAGCAATGAAGAATGAAAAGATTACTTTACACAATGGTAATAACAAGGTTGACTTTACATATAAAGATGACGTAGTTAGAGGTTTAAAAAAGTGTGCTTTAGAATCACATGTTAAAAACCAAAGTTTTAATATAACAAATGGTCATGCACATAGTTTAAGAGAACTTGCAGACCACGTTTTGTTTTTAACAGGCAGTGAATCAGAAGTAGAAGATATTGGCGCACATAAATTATATCCTATGAGAGGTACACTTGATATTAGTAAGGCGAAGTTGTATCTTAAATGGCAACCCGAACATACATTTGAAGAAGGACTAAAAAAATATTATGACTATCTTACAGGCAGAGACTAAAATACCATTTACAGATTTGTATTCTCAATATGAAGAATGTAAATCAGAAATAGATTATGGTGTCAGTAGAGTTATTAATGAAACAGATTTCTTAACAGGTAAAACTACAGAGAAGTTTGAAAAGAGAATAGCAGAATACTGTAAAGCAGAGGCCTGTGCTTCAGTTAATAGTGGTTCTATGGCATTGACTTGTGCCTTAAAGGCAGTTGGTGTTGGTGCAGGTGACGAAGTGTTAACAGTTGGTGCCACATTTATTGCTACTACAGAGGCAATATTATCTGTTGGTGCAAAACCAGTTTATGTAGATATAGATGAATTCTATCACATGGATGTTACAAAGATGAAGAATACTGATAAGATGAAAGCAATCTTATTTGTAGATATGTATGGTCAAACACCAGATATAAAACACATATTAAGTTTTGCTAAAAGGTTTCAATTAAAAGTTATTGAAGACGCAGCTCATAGTTTTGGTTCAGATTACAATGGTAAAAAGGTGGGTAGTTTAGTAGATTTGACATGTTTTAGTTTTAATCCAGTCAAGAATTTAGGTGCCTTTGGTGACGCAGGCGCTGTAGTTGGTAAAAGTAAATATGTAAACATGGTAAAGATTTTAAGAAACCATGGTCGTGGCGAGAATGGTTGTACATGGCAAGGCATAGTAGGTTATAATGGTAGAATTGATAACTTACAAGCGGCCGTATTAGAAAAGAAATTAAAAAAGGTAGATAGTTGGATTGAAGAGAAACGAGAAGTTGCTCATAGATACACAGACGCCTTAAAAGATATTGTAGTTGTACCTAAAGAAACACCTTGGTCTAAACATACGTATTATGTTTATGTCATTATGGTAGAAGATAGAGATAATCTCAGAAAGTTTTTATCTAGTAGAGGTATTGAGACTAGAATACATTATGCTAAACCTACTTTCAAAAGTTATGATAAGTTGTGGCATAGTTGTCCTAAAACTGAGAACGTAAGTGACATGGTATTAAGTTTACCATGTTATCATAATCTTCCTGAACACCATCAGGATTACATAATAAATAGTATCAAAGAATATTATAATGAAGGAGACCAAAAACATGGCGTATAATAGAGACAAGACATTAGAAGCAGTGAAATCACATGCTCAAGGTCACATTGACAAACACAAGATTAACGTAGAAATATTGTTAGAGAGACCAGCAGGCATTGGCGAACACGGTGATTTATTAACTGAAATTGAAAAAGAGTTAAAAATCATTGCAGAATACCAAGACCAACTTGATGTTGTTGAACAACATTTTGAAACAAAGGACCCTTTTAAGGCTCAAGCATAATGCCGACATATACCTTTGAAAATACCAAGACTGGAAAAGTTTGGGACGACATGATGTCCATTTCAGATAAAGAGACATATCTGGAGAAGAATAAACACATTAAACAGTGCCTAACAAAGATAAATATAGTAGGTGGTGTACAAGGCATGGGTGCAATGAAGAATGACCAAGGTTGGCAGGAAAACATGCAACGAATTGCTGAAGCACACCCTACCTCTAACTTGGGCCAAAGATATGGTAAAAGGTCTATCAAAGACGTGAAGACAGCAGAGGTAATAAAAAAACACAAACGAAGAAAACGAGGACTAAAGTAATGGCAGATATACCAGATTATATGCGTGGGTTTGATACCACAGACGATTGGGGTTTTACTCCTGTATCAAAAGCACCAAGCGAGAATAATACTCCTAGTATTGACCCCTCTGTAATTGACAACCAAACATTAGAGGTTGCTAAAGTAAAAGAGGACGTTAAGGATATTAAATCTATGATGTCTGAAATTATGCAAATTGTAGCTGAAAAAGATACAGTTACAAAAGAACTTACAGACGAAGAAACGTTGAGTAGGTTTAAAGAGATAGAAAAGGTTATATTACCTTTTTTATACAACTTATCAAAGTCAGAAGAGCCATATATTCATTGGCCGAATCGACAGCCTATAATTAAGGCACAGATTGATAAGATATTATCGTTAACAAGAGGTAAACAATAAATGCAATCAAATTATCAGAAATGTTTAGAAACTATTTTACACCATGAGGGTGGATATGTAAATCATCCAAAAGACCCAGGTGGTGAAACAAATCTAGGCGTAACTAAAAGAGTATATGAAGAATGGGGTGGAACAAAAGACATGAAAGACTTAACAGTTGAAGATGTTGCTCCAATCTATAAAAAGAACTATTGGGACAAAATGAAAGGTGACGACTTGCCAGGTGGCTTGGACTTATGTTGCTTTGATTTTGGTGTCAATGCAGGACCAGGCCGAAGTGCAAAGTACCTACAAACAATGATTGGTACAGTTGCAGATGGTGGTATTGGACCTAATACTTTGAAAGCCGTTGCTGAATACGTTGAAGCACACGGTATTGAAAAAGCAATCACTAACTTTCAAAACGCTAGACAAGGTTACTATGAGAAATTAAGTACCTTTGATACCTTTGGTAAAGGTTGGACTAGACGTGTAAATGAGACTACAGAGTTAGCGAAAACTCTTACATGAGACTATAAACGTCTTAATGATGAGAAACTTAAAGCAGGTCGTGACGAAATAAACGATATGTATGCAAAAAAAGGCATTTAAGCATTGCCATTACCAGTGAAATGTGGTATACTATATGTTAGACAATTAAAAATGAAGGTGAAAACATTATGAGTAAGAATTTTATTCAACTAGACGAAAGTAAATTCCCTACAACTAAAGGCAAGAACCAAAATGGTTTTCGTTTCTATGAAGTAGATGGACAACACTTTCCTTCCATAACTACTGTACTCGGCGTACAAAAGAAACCAGGTCTTATTGCTTGGCGTAAAAATGTAGGCGAAGAGGCTGCGAAGTGGGAAATGAACAGAGCAGCTAGACGTGGTACAGCAGTACACAATCTAGTTGAAAACTACCTAAAAGGTGAGACGCCTACTACAAGAGACGTACTACCACTAGGTATGTTTAGATTATTGAAACCTTATCTTGAACAACTTGATAATATTCATGCATTAGAGAAAATCATGTACAGTAAAAAACTGACCATTGCTGGTCAAGTTGATTGTATTGCAGAATACAATGGTAAACTGTCCGTGATTGACTTCAAAACAGCTAACAAAGAAAGAGTTGATTCTTGGAATGAGAATTACTATATTCAATGTACTGCTTATGCACATATGTATGAAGAACTATTTGGCACAAAGATTGACCAAATTGTTATCTTGCAAGCAGGTGAAGATGGTTCATGTAAGGCATTCGTAAAAAACAAAGCAGACTATGAAGAAAAACTTGAGTCGGCTATTAAGTATTTTTATAAATATTACGAAGAACAATCTAAAGACAAGGCGTAGTCGTATTTGTATTACCACCTATCTTTGAGGAAGAAGTAATGAAAAAAACAATAATTACATTATTCTTCTCACTTTTAATGTTCCAAGCAATGGCTGGCATGTTAAGAGCACAAGAAGTTGAAAAACAAATCACTGATTATAATTTCTTTTCTACAGGAATACCAATTCTATGTGGTACACCAGATGAGGTAGGTAGATATACAAAAGACAAAGGTTTTGAAGTATTTAATGTATCAGTGGGTAAAGCCGGTGCAAGACCAGATGGTGAAGTAGTATATTATGTATTTTACTGGTTTCAACCGAGTGGCACACAAACAATGGTTACAATAAGTAATTTAAACATGACCGAGTCATGTATATTGTACCATTCATACGAGACAACTCTATCGCCTATGTTAGGCACAGAGTTATAAGAATTAGTCGTTGACGACAAACATGGTAGGCAGACTGGACTCCGGGGCAGTTCCGGACAGCTCCACCATAAACACACTAGGAGTAAAAATGTTTAATTGGATTAAAAATTACTTTGACAAATGGGTCAAAAAAGAAGAAGACCGCCGGATTAGATATTTGAGTGGTAAAGGCAAATAGTGTGCTTATGACGGGGCTGATACAGGATTCGACAGGTGTTGAGAAGTTTGTAAGAGGTTAATAGGTGGCAACCTTTCATGCTAATTAAACGCAAACGATAATAACTTTGCATTAGCGGCTTAGTCGCTTAGGGTTTTGTGGATTGAACCTCGTAACAGAATCAATCCACGCTTTACAAATGACGTATAATATGATATAAAGGTAAGTATGAATAGTAAAGAATTTAGTTTGATAATTGAGAACATTGTAAAAGATAAGAAACCAATAACTTACCTAGACGCAATAATTCACTACTGTGAGACCGAGAATATTGAGGTTGAAACTGCTAGTAGAATGATTACCAAATCCCTAAAAGAAAAAATTAAAGCTGAAGCAGCTGAAGTCTGCCTACTTAAAGGTGGTAGACCAGCAAGATTACCTGTGTGAGGAGATATAGATGAACGTAGAATTGATTGAAAAATTAGGTAGTGACCTGTCTGTTGTAAATGCAGCTAGAGTGTCATTCAGTAAGAAGAAAGATGTATTTGATGAGAAAGATGAGAAACTAATCAAGTACCTTGCAGACCATAACCATTGGTCGCCATTTGGTCATGCAACGTTACAATTTTTAATTAAGGCACCTGTGTTTGTTGCAAGACAACTAGTAAAACACCAAGTTGGTTTAGTATGGAATGAAGTAAGTCGTAGATACGTAGATGATGAACCACAATTTTATATGCCATTTATATGGCGTGGTAAACCAGAAAACAAAAAACAAGGTTCAAGTGACAAAGAGATTGAATATGATATTTCTTCTACAATTCAATATGTAAAAGAAACATACAACAATCTATTAAAAGAGGGTGTAGCACCTGAAATGGCAAGAATGGTACTACCTCAAAATATGATGACAGAGTGGTATTGGACAGGAAGTTTATATGCCTTTGCTCGTGTCTGTAACCTAAGGAACAAAGAAGACGCACAAGAAGAAACAAGAATGATAACACAACCGTTATCAAGGCATATTAAAGACCATTTTCCTATAAGTGCAAAGTATTTGTTAGATGATTAATGCAATATGGTGGCTATGATGTTTACAAAATTTATCTCGGCGTTAAACTCCATTTCACTACGAGCTCATATGACTATATCAAGTACAATGGAAAGAACAACGCAACTCTTGAGTCGTTTACTAAACGAAAAGATAGGTATTTTTTTCATAAGTTATCTAAAAGATATAATGAACGAGACATACTGGATTATTTTGTTAGTAATTTTGCTATTGATGGTCGGAAGTGGATTGGAAATCTTATAAGAAATGATGGTAATGAAGCCTATATTAACTATAAAAAATATAAAGAGACTTTTGATTACTCTTTACGAGAAGACCTTGGTCGTATGCTTTCTGATTTTGAGTTTAAGCGCCTTTCTTTTGATGATGGCATGGGCATACGTAATGGACAACATTCACGATTCTTACGTTTACTTATTCAAAGGAAAGTTAGTCTCCAAACCGCCATACTTCTTGACGAGCTTATTGCGTTTCGTAAAAATTATGACAAAGAAATATCTGAAACAGTGGTTTGGCCTAAAATTTCAGAAACAATGGTCAAATTAAGACCATTCATAAAACTTGATAGAACAACTGCCAAGTTTACAATAAAAGAGGTGATAAATGGATAAAGTAAAAGATTTTTGGTTACAGAGTTATAGAAGTGATAAGGTTGCTTTTTACTTTGAACTAGTTAGTTTCATATTTACAGTGGGTGCAAGTGTGACGTTGGCTGTAACAGCTGATAGTCCAGATATGCGAATTGTATATCCTGGTTTCTTTGTTGGTAGTATTACAGGTTTCTATGCACACTACAGACGTAAACTAGCATGGCCTACAGTATTAGTAGGTTACTTTTCATTGATGAACGTATTTGGTTTAGGAGTTGCACATGGTTGGTGGTAATGTCAGAAAGAAATTAGATGACAAGATTAAAGACTTAAACTCTACAAGAGTATTTAAGAAGATTACACCAAAAGGTGACCTATCATGGTACATTAAATGGGTTTCTAGTATATTCATTATTGGTGGTATGGCATTGACCAGTGCTAACATATTTCCTATGAACATTATAATTCATGGTATTGGTGTTACAGGTTGGTTGGTAGTCGGTATGTTATGGCATGACCGTGCATTAATCTTTTTAAATGCAGTTGCCATTTTTACATATGCAACAGGATTATTAAATCATTATTATGGCTAGATACTTTGATGAAGAGTGGCCAAAAGAAGAAGAGATATTAAGAATAGGTTTAGAACAATCTAAACGACACAAAAGAGAACGAATGACAAGAGTATTTTGTATTGGTAATGGTACTAGTAGATTAGGTTTAGATTTACAAACTCTAAAACCACATGGTAAAGTTTATGGTTGCAATGCCATTTACAGAGAAGAGTTAGATAAGATTGACGCATTGATAGGTGTAGACCATGGTATTATGCATGAGATATATCATGCTGGCGTAGCACAAAAAGTACCATGTTATTTTAGAGATTGGACTAAAGTGCCTGCCTATACATATGAAATGATGATGGACAGTGGTATAGATAAATTAGAAATGGAAGAACTACAAAAGAAACATAATATCATTATTACTAATGAACGTGGTGACAGTACAGAATATGTTATGCATGGTTCTAAATTATCAGGCATAGTAGGAATTATTAAGAAAGATGGTGGCACAGAAAAGAAAAATATTAGTCATGGTGCTATCAAAGTATCATGGATAAAAACACCAGACTATTCTGAAACAATTACAGAATATATGGACAATAAAGATAAGGGTTGGTCAGCAGGACCAACAGCAGGTTGGATTGCATGTAAGAAAGAAACACCAAGTGAGGTGTTTTTGATAGGACATGACCTTGACAGTACACATAAAAAGGTCAATAACATATTTGCTGGTACTAAACATTATGTATCAAAAGAAATGCACCCAACACCAAGTATAAACTGGAAGAGACAGTGGAAAGACTTGTTTCAATCGTTTAATAGTATAAAATTCTATAAGGTCAACAGATATAATGACGGCCGTGATGATGTAAATAAACCAATTGAAGAGTGGAAAGGCGTGAAAAACCTTGATTATATTGACTACACAGAATTGGCAGAAAAAATCAAACCAGCATTGCCATTATGACCATTATAGTGTATATTAGTAACAATAAATTAAAGGAATAAAACGAACATGAATCTACCAGAAATAACATTTAAATGTCGTGTCGCCGGTGAGTGGATGGACAAGACAACAGATGATTTTTTTAAAGGCAAACGTGTAGTGCTATTTGCATTACCTGGTGCTTTTACACCAACATGTTCAAGTAAACAGTTACCGAAGTACGAAGAAATGTACGACCAATTTATTAACAAAGGCGTATCAGAAATATACTGTCTATCTGTTAATGATGGTTTTGTAATGAACGCTTGGGCAGACAACCTAAACGTTGAGAAAGTAAAGATGATACCAGATGGCTCTGGTGAATTTACTAGACGTATGGGTATGTTAGTTAAGAAAGACGATAAAGGATTTGGGTACAGGTCTTGGCGATATGCAATGATAATCAATGACGGTGTTGTTGAACGTGTATATGAAGAGGCAGGTAAATGCGACAATTGTACGAGTGACCCATTTGAAGTCAGTGGAGCAGAAAATGTCCTATCTGGCTGCTAAAACTTGTATAAATACTAATGAGGCCGAATTAAACAGGTCACACGAAAACAATAATACGAAAATACATACAAAGGAGTAAAATATGGATTTTGAATCATTAAAACAATCAAGTGGTAATTTTGATAAAATTACAAAAGCACTAGAAGCTTCAAGTGAAAAACCAGAAGCGAAATCATCTAACAAATACCAAGACGACAGACTTTGGAAACCTGAACTAGATAAAACTGGTAACGGTTACGCTGTGTTACGTTTCTTACCTTCTTCAAGTGGAGAAGAAATGCCATGGCAAAGAGTTTGGTCACATGCCTTCCAAGATAAAGGCGGTTGGTATATTGAAAACTCTCTAACAACATTGAATCAAAAGGATCCAGTGTCAGAAGAGAATACTAGACTATGGAATACTGGCGTAGATAGTGACAAAGAAATTGCTCGTAAGAGAAAAAGAAAATTGTCATACTATTCTAATATTTTGATAGTTAGTGACCCTAAACATCCAGAAAATGAAGGCAAGACGTTCTTGTTTAAATTTGGTAAGAAAATCTTTGATAAGATTACCGAAGCAATGCAGCCGGCATTTGAAGATGAACAGGCAATTAACCCATTTGATTTTTGGAAAGGTGCAAACTTTAAACTGAAAATCAGAAAAGTTGATGGTTATTGGAACTATGATAAGTCCGAATTTGAGGGTGTTTCTCAAATCAAAGAGTCTGATGAAGATATCAAGGCTATTTGGTCAAAACAATATCCTCTATTACCTTTTGTTGACCCTAGTAATTTTAAGACCTATGATGAGCTCAAGAGCAAATTGAATAGGGTAATTACGGGACAACAGAATACAACCAATATCGAATCTGTAGACCTCCCACCACAGACCGAACAGGTTGTACCAAGTCAACCGGATGTAGGTAACGATTCTACGCCAAGTGAAAATGATGACGATACGTTGTCATATTTTAGTAAATTGGCTGACGAAGAGTAATCCTTTCTCTCTCAGAATACATCTAAAAGACTTAACCTCTAGCGAGAAATCGCTAGGGGTTTTCTTATAAATAGTGGTATGGTAAATATATTCAATCCACTAAAGGACATACAAGATGGACAAATGCGTAGTGCCTCATGGTACAGAAACGCAGTGTCTTTGATTGCAGATAGAACTTCTGCTACTAAACTAATGAATAGTGGTAAACTATTAGGCAAACCAAGTGGTGGAAGAATGTCAATGTTCTTCTATGACCCAAAAACAAAAGCAAAACTACCATTCTATGATACGTTTCCGTTGGTACTACCTTTAGAAGTTGTACCAAGAGGTTTCCTAGGTCTAAACTTTCACTATTTACCATATGCGTTAAGATTTAAGTTGTTACAAGAAATGCAACGATACTCTTCAAATGCTAAATTTGATAGTACAACTAGAATTGACGCAAATTATCAATCACTAAAAAATGTTAACTTGATTAAACCAGCAATTAAAAGATACTTGTGGTCTAATGTACGTTCTTCATTCTTACGAATAGACGCAGATGAAATGGCATTAGCCTGTTATTTACCAGTTGCACAGTTTCAAAAGGCTTCAATTGGTCAGGTATTTGCTGACAGTAGGAGAAAAATATAATGGACAGAGATAGAACAAAACAATTAACTGAACACACTAATAAAGTCAATAAATATAAAAAAGAATTAGAACTATCTAAATCTTTAAGAACAGAAGTTGAAATTGGTGCTACAGGTACACAACGATACAGAATTAAAAACGGACCTAATAAAGGGAAAATACTATAATGGCAATTTTACGAGGTGGTGTAAAGATATTTGGTCAAGATATTAGAATTGGTTTACCTAGAGATAAGTCTTTAGATAATATCAATAAAGACCCACGTTTTACAGAAGGCGGTCAAGTTGGTCAAAGTGAAAGTACAATTAACAGATTTATTGCAGAGATAAATCAAGGTGAAGGCATGGCAAGACCGGCTAGATACCTAATTGTTGTACAACCACCTCAAAAGATATTTACCGAACAAGATTACATGGATGACATGGCAATGTCTCCGGCTTCAGCTGCAACTGGTATGAATGATTTAGAATCATCACAAATGAAAAGAAATATTGGTATGATGTGTAGTAGTGTTACAATGCCAAGTAGAGACGTGAAGACAGCAGAAGTACAACATTATGGACCTAGAAGACTAATGCCTTTCGCATATGGTTTTAGTGGTGAGTTAGAGTGTTCATTCTATGGCGACAAATTTTTAAGACAAAGATTATTCTTTGAGAATTGGCAGAAAAAGATATTTGATATCAATTCACACGACATGAAATTCTATGATGATTACATTGGTACTATGGACATATTTCAGTTAGGCTCATTCTCTAATGAGAGTGACAGAGACAGAGTTACATATGCAGTTAGATTGTATGAAGTATATCCACAGACTATTGGTTCATACGACTATAATTATGGAACAACAAATGATGTAGTAAGAGTACCTATTACATTGAATTTTAGATATTGGCGTAACTTAACAATTGACCAACTTAGCAATGCTACAGTAGGCCAATCGTTTGGTGAATTGCCAAGTATTAAACCGAGTAAAGATTTTGGATTATTTGGTGGTATATTAAATAGATTACCACCAGAAATACGTAGAGCAGGACGTGACGTTCTATCTACAGCGAAACGTAACTTGCCAATTGGTAGAGTTACAGGTGGTAAAGTATTCCCACCATTTGTATAATATAAAAAGGAGAAGTATATCATGGCATTGCCTATATTAGAAACAGCGACTTATGAATTGACGTTGCCAAGTAGCGACACAGTTGTTAAGTACAGACCTTTTATTGTGAAAGAGGAGAAAATACTCCTTCAAGCACTAGAAGAGGGGAACAGTAAAGGTATTACTACTGCTCTCAAAGACATTGTTAACGCATGTACCTATGGTACAGTTAACGTAGAAGTATTACCAACCTTTGATTTAGAGTATATCTTTTTACAGATTAGGTCTAAATCAGTAGGTGAAAAAGTAAAAATTAAAGTGTTATGTCCTGACGACAAAGTGACATATGCTGAGCATGAAGTTGACTTGACAAAAGTAAATGTACAAGTTGATGACGAACACACTAACACGATTGAGGTAAATGACAAAATCAAAATGGTTATGACATACCCTACAATCAACAGTGTGGATCCAACTGCTGACAGTAAATCAATGAAGACAGACAAGTTGTTTGAAATCATTGGTAACACTATTTACCAGATTATTGATGGTGAAACAGTACACCAAGCTAAAGATTATACTCAAAAAGAATTGAGAGATTTTATTGATAGTTTAGATAGTGGTGTTTTTGTAAGGTTACAAAAGTTTTTCTCAACTATGCCAAGATTGGCACATGAGATTACAGTAACCAATCCAAAAACAAAAGTTGAGAGTAAAGTGACGTTGCAAGGGTTAGCCGATTTTTTCGCATAGCCCTCTCACATGATAGCTTAGAAAACCATTTTAAGGTTAACTTTGCTTTAATGCAACATCATAAATATTCTCTAACTGAATTGAATATGATGATACCATGGGAGAGGGAGATATACGTTAATTTATTAATTCAGTATATCAAAGACGAACAAGATAAGGCTAGAGAGAGGAAGATGAAGTAATGGCAGAAGAAGAAGCAAAAAAAGATGTTAAGGTTGCAGAACCTAAACAAAAAATACAAGTTGATTTAGAAGTTGATACATCAATCAAAGACCTTGGTGTAAATCCATATGCTAAATTAATTCATATGGCAAGAGCTGTTGACGCTTGGAGAATATTTCCAAGATTGTTCTTAACAGTTTACATTATATTATTATACAAATGCGTAATATGGTATATGAACTTATCTGCTCCGACTATGGAACAGAGTGGCTTAATCAGTATCGTTGTTGGTGCTGGCGCAGCCTGGTTTGGTCTATACACAGGAACAAGTAAGAGTAAGAAATAATGGATTGGGTAACAGCAGACTTATTACAAGTAATCAACGAGACAAGTTGGTTTGATGGCATAGGCACAATAGTTGTTTTACTAGGTGCATACGCTATTTACAAATACATCAACAAAAGGTTTAAATAGAAATGTCAACAGCATTAGCAGTCGTAGAAGAAATGCAATCAAAAGTAGGTGGCGCCCTAGTAGGTGGTTCTGCTACTGTTATGAGGCAAGACGAGCCGAGAGACAGTCATATTGGTATTCAATTACTTGAACAGTTAAGAGATTTACAATTGAAAACTGTACAAGGTATCACTAGAGTGTACGACTTGCTAAACAGAATGCTGAACTTTGACAAAGCAGAGGCACGTAGAGCAAGAGATAATGCAGACGCTAATCTATTGACTGGTCCAGCAGGATTAGGTAATGATAATGATATTGATGGCAACCTTGACGCAAGAGACAATTCTGGTGGTGGTATAGGTAACTTTGCTTCAGCAGCCGGTGGTGGACTTGTAAGTGGTCTATTATTAGCATTAAAGAAAAGACTTACAAAAATATTTCAACCTTTAATAAACTTCTTTGGTAAGGCAGGACCTTTTGGTAGAGTATTTGCCAGACTAGCAGTTTTATTACCATTCTTAGGTAGATTTGGTCCTATTGGTCTTGTGATTACAGGTATTCAATTGTTAATGTATTATATGGATGAGATTGTTGAGGCTTTATCGCCAGTGCTTGACCTCATTGATAAAATGTGGACAGCAGTTAAACCATTATTTGACGCCATACTAGTAGTCGCAGATAAAGTTATTAAATTAGGTCTTGCAAGCATAGGTACAGGCATAGAGATTGCAGCTGGTCTAATCGGTACAACATTTGATACATTTTTAGCAAGTCTAAACTTTGTTAGTGACTTGATATGGGGAATTGTAACAGGTGATATGGAATTAATCAAAGAGGCATGGACAACAATCAAGGCTGAGTTTACAAGGATTGGTAATGATATTATCGGTGTATTTACAGGTGCCTTTGATAATTTAATTGCAAAGATTGAAAAGATTTTTAACATAGATGATTTAGTAGGCACAGTAACAACAGCCTTTAATGACATGGTAGCATGGTTTAAAGCAATAGGTTTAGCAATTTACAATCCTGAAACAGGTGCATTATTTGGTTACACATGGGACATGGTCAAGGGAAGTATAACAGATACCTTTGATAGTATGGTCACATGGTTCAGTAATTTAGGTAAGAAAATTTATAACAGTGAAACAGGAGAGTTATTTGGTTATCAATTACCTGAACTACCAAGTTTAGATGACATTGGTACTTGGTTTGGTGATTTAGGCAAAAAAGTTTACAATTCTGAAACAGGCGAGTTGTTTGGTTATCAATTACCAGCTATGCCTAGTTTATCAGACATTGGCACTTGGTTCAGTGATTTAGGTAATAAGGTGTACAATGGCGAAACTAATTCACTATTTGGTTATCAATTACCTGAACTACCAACTTTGTCAACTATGTTTGATAAGATAAAAGAAATAAGAAACAAGATTTATGACCCCGAAACAGGTAAGATATTTGGTTTTACAATGCCATCATTTAGTGACTTTGAATTACCTAATATTGGTGACATGATTAAGAAAGTATTTGCTAGTATATTACCATCGCCTGATAGTTGGTTATTCAAATTTTTACCAGATGGTATGAAACAAATGTCAACAGATGTTGCAGCTGCAGAATCAGCAACTCTTTCAGGTACAGTTGAATCTATGCCTAATAAAATGAATCCTAATGAAATGAAAGCGGCTGATGTGGGTGGTACAACAATTGTTAAAGTTGACGGCAATAATAACTCAACAGCAACAACAAATAATCAAACTATACAAACAGCACCTTTAGACACAGGTCAGAAGTTGGCAAAGAAACAAGGTTTTGCTCCGTTAGGTTAATACTTACCTAATTCTTTTTCTGTAATAAGTTTAAATTCCATATTATTGTGTTCACAATAGGCTCTTGCAGCCTTCCATTTTGCCTGATTTTTGACATACTCAAATGACTCACGTAGATAGACTTTAGACTTTTTAGTAGGTGGTTTTGGTGGTTTACATTGACGATAAGGTTTTATCTCTATCATAAACTTCTTGCCTTTACCAGTTTTTATGATAAAGTCAGGAAAATACCTATGATATCTCTTATCAATGGGATTATAGTATCGTACAGGCAATTCTTCACTTGCCCAATGTGTAATATCTTTATTTGAGTCACAATATAACATAAATCTCTTCTCTAAAAGAGACCTATACACGATACCTTTAGGGTCGCCGACATATTTGCTTGGATTGACTGGTTTGAATAAACCCTTGTAACTCTTTCTCATAATGTACCTATAACTTATATAAATATTACTAACTAGAGGATATTTAGGCATATGGGATTAAAGACATTTAAAGCAGCGGCCGGTGGGTTATTCAATTCAGCAGTAGCTAAAGGCGCTGAAGTTGTAGGCAACGCATTAACAGGACAAACATCAGGATTTGACAATCAACAAGGTAAAGTATCAGCCGAGTTGTTAGACAAATCTCCTTATGAAGTACCTGATAGTCCACAAGAGAAACTAAAAAGAAATCCATTAAAGTTTTCAACAGTACAATATCCACTTGACCTTGGTACAAATGAATTAGGACATTATATTCTATTTCTTATCAAAGAGGCAAGAACAAATAAAGGATATGCCGAGGCAGACATAGGAAATTCAGTAGGTCAATCACTACACGGAGACCAAGATGGTGCTTCAGATTATACTACTACAGCAAAGGCAAGAAAGTCAAGTATCAACGAAACATCAAGTAACGGCTCTGTAAATAGTAGATTACCAGGTTCAGAGAACACAACAGCCGCTATATCAATCTATATGCCACCAGGTATTAAAGTGAGTTATGGACAATCATACGAAAGTGAAAGTATGAATTTGACAGGTGATATTATGGCGTCACTAGATAAGGCAGGTGAGGCCGAAACTTCTGCTGGAAAAGTAAATGCAGTATTAGAGGGTGTTGTTGGTGGTGGTACACGTTACGCAAAAGGTTTATTATCAGAGGCAGTTAACTTTGCCGGTGCAGGTGACCCCGTAAGATTAGGTATGAAACGTGCCGGTGTTGCAATGAATCCAAGAGACGAACAGTTTTACAATGCGCCAGAGTATAGAGGTTTTGAATACACATTTGATTTCTGGCCTAGAAGTAAAGAAGAATTAAAACATGTACAAGATATTATATTCATGTTCAAATATCACAGTGCTCCAGGTTTATCAGCTGAGGGTGCAGGTGCCATGTTCCATATTCCTAGTAAATTTGAAATACAATATTTAAATCATGGTAAACAAAACACATATCTTAATAAGATTGCAAATTGTTATTGTAAATCTGTTGCAGTTGATTATGGTCCTGATGGTCAAAACTCATTCTTTGAAAGAGATTTCAAAGGTGCTTCGCCTGTACACTACAAAATGACTGTAACATTTATAGAAGACAAATACATCACTAAATCAGATATATTAAAAGGTTACTAATGAGATATTTTGCAGACTTACCAAAAATAAATTACGATATAGAAGCCAACGGCAGTTTAAAGTTGGTGCCTGATATATTCAGACGTGTCAAAATCAGAAGTAAGATTAAAGACAATGTTATGTTGTTTGACAAGTATGATATTGATTCAGGTGAGAAACCAGAAGATGTAGCATTCAAAGTATATGGTGACCCAGCATTTCATTGGGTTATATTGTTGACAAATAATATTGTAAACAGATATTACGAATGGCCGTTAAGTGAGTATGATTTTCAAAAATATGTTGAAGATAAGTACACTAATCCAGGTGCAATACATCACTACGAAGTAACACAATCTAGTGGAAAGCAAAAGGGAGACGGTCCTGGTGACTACCAGACACACAAAATTGAGGTTAATAGTGATTATGTTGGTGCAGAGGCAGTATCTAATATTGAATATGAACGAAGAATACAAGATAATATAAGACAGATACAGATATTAAGTCCAGAGTATTTACAGACTTTCATCAACGAGTATAAAGCATTGATTAGAAGATAATGACATGGCAACAGATATATTAAAAAAAGCAGGTGAATATAACCTAGAACAAGTAGAATTAATATCATATAGAAACCACGGCGAAGAGGGCGGTGTTATTACTATGGATATTAAACCGATTACCATTCAGGTAGAGTTACTAGAAGATTTATCACAACATTTCCTATCTGGCGCAATAACCGTATATGATACGCAGGATGTACGCACAGTATTACCAATCACAGGACTAGAACGACTCAAACTTAAATTCAATACACCTGGTATGCCTGGTTATTCATTTAATGAAACAGATGGTGTACCGTTTCAAGTGTATAAGATAGAACAAGTAAAGATTGACGATAGTTATAATCGTGGTCAATTCTATAAGATTCACTTTACATCTCCTGAAGCATACTATAACGACATTACAAGAGTAAGTCAAGCGTTTGAAGGTGTTATTGAGGACGCAGTTGATAAGTTATTAAGACAAAAGAATTTTCTCAACAGTCAAAAACATCTATATTTTGAGCCAACTAAATCAAATACAAAGAACGTAATACCAAACCTTAAACCAGTAGAGGTGATTAACTTCCTTGCTAAACAGGCAAGGTCAAGTCTTTACGCAAATACAGGTTACATGTTCTATGAGACGGCGCAAGGGTTTAACTTTAGAAGTTTAGAGTCTATGCTAGCAATAGGTGGTGCAAAGGCAAGACCAAGTAGATGGTCATTTTACCACCAATTGAACAACGTACAACCTGATAATGTGGTCATGCAGATGAACAGTGTAAAACGATATGAGATACACAGTCCGGTCAATATGGATGAAACAATTAATTCAGGTGCATTTGCCAGTCGCCTGATTACAGTAGACCATTTTAACAAGAAGGTGGCAACCAATGATTTTGATTACAGCGCCAACTTCCATAAGAATTTTCATACTGAACACACTAACGGAGACAAATCAGATAATAAAATGATATTGCCATTACATAAATTTGGTGATACAAACAAGGATTTGTCACAAATGCCAATGGCCAAGTTAATGGTGCATAGTGAGACAGCAAAGAAACATGATAGTTATGATGATATACCACAAACAGACCTGGTACAATCGCAGAATAGTCAACGAATCATGTTAATGCAAAACAATATAGTCATGTTGGTCAATGGTATTACCTTGTTAAGATGTGGTGACATTGTAGATTTCAATATGCCATTGATGAGACCAGTATTAGACAAGAAAGAAGAGACCAATCCATATCATGCAGGACGATACCTGATTAAATCTATTAAACACACAATATCAGTAGAGGCAGGTAAACATGACATGGTATTACATTGTATGAAAGATTCAGTAGCGTCACCATTACCAGTAGAGACAAACGCAGTACAGATTACACCAAAGGATAGGTCAACGGCCAGTACAGTTTACCAAGAAGACGAGGCAATCTTAGCCCGCCTTTCAGATAGTATGGGAAGTACATAATGTTTAAGTTCCGATTTCCGACAGTAGCTGGCAACCTCTGTATATATGAGATAAGTAATAATGAAACAAGTAAAGGTTAAGCAGGTATGATAGGTAAAGTATATGAGATAGCCAACGAGATACTACGAGGTAGGACTGATAAGAGAAAACAATCAGCATCCTCTCAAAGGTCAGAGGCCAAGTTTCTACGAGACTTATCACACAATACACCGAATAGTGACATGTTTGATGAGTTAGGTAAGTATGAGTGGATGGACTATGAGGGTCTTAAACGAGATTCTAGTGGAATGCGAAATGCTTTAAATAGATACGGAAATAGAAGTTTACGCACTTGGAACGTATTGATACCATTGAGTATTTTAATTGTAGGATTGGGAGTTTTACTTTGCGTATGAAATATTTAAATAGTCGTTTATTGCGTATAGCAAGCGTATTAAAAGGCGACATATATGAAGGAAAAATAAATGGCTGACGAGAATTTTTTAGGACGGAATGGGTTTTATACCTTTACTGGCGTTGTTGAGGACAGGCAAGACCCTCAATATGCAGGCCGTTTACGTGTTCGTTGTATAGGAATTCATACAGATGACAAACAGACATTACCAACGGCCGACTTGCCGTGGGCCAGTATCATAATGCCTGTTACATCTAGTGGGATATCAGGTCTTGGTGAGTCTCCGTCTTTCCTTGTTGAGGGAACGTGGTGTTTTGGGTACTTTAGAGACGGCATATCGCAACAGGAACCAGTGGTATTGGGCAGTTTACCTGGCCGGCCATCAGAGTTATCTTCTCCTTCTAAAGGTTTCTATGACCCTAACGGTGTTTATCCCAAGTATAAGGATGAGACGGATGTAAATAGGTTGGCCGTTAATGGTGTGGATGAACATCTTTCTTTGACATTACGTAAGCTGGCACGTACTACTGGTATTGCTACGGCAGACTTTAATAGTAAGACTAATGCTGATTCGTCTGTAATGGAGGCAAGTGATTCGGATACATGGGACCAGCCAGAGATACCATACAATGCAACTTACCCTTACAATCATGTATATGAGACCGAATCAGGCCATATCAGAGAATATGACGACACGAAGGACAATGAACGTATCTATGAGGCCCACATGTCAGGCACCTCATATGAAATAGACAAAGACGGTAATAAGGTAGATATAATAAAGGGCAGCCATTATACCATAGTTTCAACCAATAGTCAAGCACAAATAAGAGGCAATTCGGATATCACACTAGATGGCAGGCACAAGTTATATATTAACAAGAGTGGTCAATTAAATAACCATTATGATATACAAGTAGGACCTAATGCAAGTATTAATATACAAGTTGACACAGGCGATATAAACCTAGTCACAGTTGCTGGTAAGGTAAATGTCAACGCAGGTGGTGACTATAACCTCAAGGTTGGTGGTAATATGACTGTAGATGTAGAAGGCCATTACTTAGAGAACGTCAGCGAGACAAGAACACAGAATACTACCAAAGAGTCAGTCATAAGAGGTAGAAGAATAGACCTAAACCCTTAAGCTGGCCACAAGGCCACCATGGAAAAGCGCTATAAGTTTTTGGCTTTGATTCGCTAAACTATAAATGCAATAACGTCCCTTAAACTTATATTTAACTGGATAAATATTATCACAGGAATTCCTGGAGGCCAAAATAACTCGTCCAGGATTTGATACAACAATATGAAGAGGAATGATTAAAACATGGGATTCGTAAACGGGAACAGAATGTGTTCCATCAAACTTACAAATGACGCAGTATGGGTATTAAGTGACCTTTATAAGAAATGGCACGGTGCGAAATATACAATAGTACAGAAAATACCTAATACATCTAATCCAGTTCTTTATGGTGTCAATCCTTCAAAAAAGGATTTCTTTGGGTCACTCAACGTAGAAGTCATGCATTTGAGACAAGTTCTATGTATGAGTGAAGAAGTCTATAACGAGTTAAAATTTAAAACATTAGATGTCAAACTTACAATAGATGGTTATGTATTGTTTAATTGGTTTGACTCTTATACAAAGGATAATGAAAATGAATAAATTAAGAAAGATATTATGGTTTAGTTTAGGTATGTTATTAGTAGGTATTGCTATCATAGGTGTTTATCTACCTGGTCTACCATGGTCTACACCGGCCGTTGGCGCAGCCTTTTGTTTTGCAAAGTCAAGCAAACGTATGCACGATTGGATTATGAACCACAAACTCTTTGGCCCTTTCATAAAGAATTGGTCTACAAAGAGAGTGTTTCCTACAAAGTTTAAATATGCAATGATTCTGACAATGATGTCTTCATTGTTGATTATGTATTTCACTACAGGTAATATGAAAGCAATTATGTGGACAGGTGGCGCAATGGCTCTCTGTGCTATATGGGGTTGGAGATATCCAGGTAGTGTTGAGGAACATAAACGCAGAAAAGTCGCAGGTGAGAGGATTGCATGGATAAGATAAAAGGTTTAGGTAAATACGTTCTAGGTATATTCGTTATCTTCACGTTCTTCTTTGCGTTGGCCTGTTTACTTAACTATATGCAAGGTACATTATAATCTGTCGCAGCCTTGTGAGGCTGCTTGATGTTATACATAACGGTGTAGTTCCGTCAGGAAGCTCCTAAGTACCTCTGGAAATCCGGAAAAGACAAACTCACTAAATATTCCATGGACTTACAACATGGAGTGTTACTGCTCCTGATAGGCATTCCCTTGTACGTAGTAATAATGTGTATTATACTATACGTAGAATCACCAAAGAGAATACAACCTAAAGAGGAACGAAACGCCTTACAAGAGTTTAATTCACGTTTATAAATAGGTGTATGAGTATGATGATTATATTATTAGGATTTTTGTGGTATCAATTCATAAGCGTATTAGGCCTTTCTATTGGTCTACATAGATATTTTGCACATAAGCAATTTTCTTATAAGTATATGTCTTCTTTTATGGAGACTGTAACCTTGTTTCTATCCTTACTAGCAGGCTCACGGTCACCATTAGGTTGGATTGGCGCTCATAGAATTCATCACAGGTATTCTGATACAAACAAAGACCCACATAGTCCTTTACATAAAGGGTTTCTTAAAGTTCTTTTCAATCAATGGAAAGTTCGTAATATTCCTATGCGTTATGTAAGAGACTTGTATGATAATAAAAGAATAATGTTTTTCCATAACTACTGGTTGTTTATATGGATAATCGCCGGACTCGTCACTCTGATGGTGTCTTGGAAATTCTTTTTTATATTCGTAGTATCGCCTTTCGTGTATGGCTTTCTATCTTTCGGTATTTTCAATGCCTTAGGCCATTCTAATGGTAAACCAGTGACCAATTCTTTTATTAATCTATTGTCTGGTGGCGAAGGCCCACATGACGTTCATCATAAAAACTCAAAACAAATTAAATTAAGTAAATACGATATATCAGGAATTATAATTGAAAAGTGTTTAAGATAATTGAGAAAGCACCACCACAATGGTTGCTTGATAACATAGCAAAAGGTAATGACAAACTAAAAGTCAATTACACATACGAGAGACTCAAACTACCACAGATGTTGTGTTTCTGTACGTTAATGTATAATGATGACATAGTTGGTTTTTCAGGTCTACAGAAATGGGAAAATAATACTGCTAGAGTTAATAGTAGATGTTATATTACACCAGAGTTTAGACAGTATAAAGTAAGAGGTGAGAGAGTACGTTATCCATGGAAATATCTAGCACCTTATCAAATACGTATTGCAGAAGATTTAGGTTATACAAAGTTGTTTTGGTCTACAGAGTTATATAAACGACCAGGTAAAACAATGGCACTAACAATAGAATATGCAAAACAATATTTACCAGAGGGTTGGTCTTATAATCAACTTGAAGGCAAACATGATGTAAACGGAGTTCAACAAGAAGTATGCGAGATATTGAAATCATAGATAACATAGAAAGTTTAGATGACGCTAAACAATATATGTCAAAATATGGTACAGTCAAAGATATGATTGACCTGCCTGAAATTGGTAAAAAAGAAACCATAGATATACCAAATCAGTTATGGCACCAAGATGGCCTACAGACAGAAAGTCAACCTAATTATCAAGCGTTATGGTGTAAGTATGCAGAAGATAAATGTCCTACTACACAATACATTTCTTCTAGGATATCAGATGAGTTAGGTAAGAAGTATGAGGGTCTTAAATGTAAATTCAATTTTAAGAAACCAATAGACGAAGGTAGATTCTATAAGTTTGATACTAAACTAGACCAACGATTGTATTTAAGAAGAATCTATAAAGGCGATAAAGAGATTATTGGTAAAGATGACCAAGGTTACTTCACACGTTGGAATGAAATGGCCGTTTTGAATAATGATATTTACAAAGAATTAGAAAGTGCTGTTATGTCTAACGAAGTACAAGAAGTTAAGTGGAAGACAAACAGATTGGTTGTAGCAAATAACTTTACTACATTACACAGACGAACACCATTTACATATCCTGATGGTGAACGAATTATCTTTCGTGCTTACGTGAATTAAGTATAGTGTAAATAACTACCTAAAATATACTTTGGTGTTTTGATTGGTTTATGACCAGCATGTAAATATGTCCATGTAGGTGGAAACATTAATAACTTACCAGTCTTTGGTTGTACTTTCATATCATAATTACTAAAAGAAGTCCAACCCTCTTCATTGTCATTTAGATATAAAAAGAATACCAAGAAACGTCTTGCTGTTTCATAGTTGCCTACATCTACATGTTCTTTGAATTCATCTAGGTCGTTAGGTTCATATTTCTTAAACCTCATTTGTTCCCATCCAAAGTGTGTAGGCCATTGTGTAGGTCCTATGCCTACATCTTTAGCATACCTTTTCACATAAGGTGTTAAATGTTGATAGAGGTCAGCAACTATATTCTTCCAATCGTCATGTTGATTTAGATTGATTTCTGTAAAGTTACGGTGACCTTTGAGATTAGTATTGACTTGTTGGTCTTTGTTGATTTCAAACTTTTCAATCAGTTGTTTACAAATAGACCTATCTAATACTTCTTCATATTCTCTAATATAATTTTCCATAATATCTCCAATATACACTATTTAGTTTGGTGTGGCAATGCTGGTTTATAAATAGTGCTTTGATGTATAAGCGTCAAAAAAAGAAACCTAAAAAGAAACCAAATAAGCAACCTTTTGGTTATCAACCCAATAATCCACTTACTCTATATCTGTATCGCCTTAAAGTCTTGGTCAAATAAGTGTACTAAATAATGGATGGAAAAATTTTATGAGGAAGTCCCTTTATCAATTGACATTGACCGACTTGGTAAATCATACTTTGATTTTAAACATCATTTAGGTTTTAGAACAGACGACAAACGCAATATAGATTTCAATGCTATTTGTGTTAACAGAATACCTGGTGACGAATCATCTATACAAGGTGGTAACGTTAGAGGTTTGTATTGGACAATGCCTGATACAACCAATGTAGAAGAACAACGATTAGAACCTGTTAAAGAACATTTATATACTGAAATATGTCCTGAATTTAAAGGCACATATATTGAAGAAGTATATAACATCATCACAAAAAAATTTAAATTAGGAAGAGTACGTCTTTTGATGAAACCACCAAGGTCTTGTTTATCTTGGCATAGGGATCCTGAAATGAGATTACATATTCCTATTATAACTAATAAAGGTTGTATCATGGTAATAGAAGATACAGCGTTTCATATGCCAGCAAATGGTAATGGTTATATTACAGATAACACAAAGTATCATAACTTCTTTAACGGCTCTGAATTTGATAGAGTTCATTTAGTCGCCACAGTATTAGAACACAATTGTGGCATGGATTGGCAAGATGAAGTGAAATACGAGTGTTGTAAACTTTGTTGATTTCCTTTTACAATTTATTGACTCGATTTACAAAATAGCTGTAAATCCTGTAAACTTTGAATCATAAGTATTCCTATGGACGAAGAATTAAAATACTTAGAAGAGAAGCATAATAGAGGCGTATTTGTCAATGATGATAACCACGATTGGGGTGGTTGTCCTTCTACTTATGAAGAAGACGAAAAAAAAGAGGAGTAAAACTCCTCTTTCTAAAGACTTACAGGCCACGATTAACGACTTACGCACAACTGCTTTATATCTCCTTTTGGTTGTTGTTTGCTGTGATTAGCAACTACATCATTTTCAATCTCCTTTCAAGCATAAAAATCTCTGCTTAGTTTTGTTGGTGTGATTGGTGCTTCCTGCCGGACTTGAACCGGCACGGCTTTATCGCCCACAGATTTTAAGTCTGTTATGTCTACCATTTCCATCAAGGAAGCATAATCAATATTACCTCGTTCATATTCAATATGAATATAAAAATCATTTAACTCTTTTGTTGTTTCTGGTTGTATCATAGTAACGCCAATTCTTTTGTTTCTTCTCTATGTAAAAGATACTGTCGTACCTCTTCTCGGTCTGGTACACGATAACTACCAAAAATTTTATTATCTAAACTTCGCAACCAAGCATTATTTGGTAGAGTAATATCGTGGTACATTTTAGCATTGTGACCGTCTGATTCTATTTCATAGGTCGCCTCGTACTTAATAATCGCATTTGTATTTTCACAAACAAATGTGTATGTTGTATCTCTCATGTTGTAAGGCATAGTTGCTCCTTTTAAATTGGCCTGCCCTCCAGGATTCGAACCTGGGACCTACAGCTTAGAAGGCTGTTGCTCTAATCCAGCTGAGCTAAGGGCAGATAAAATTATGATATTGCTATTCGGTGCATAAGTCTTTTGTCCATATGTTCAAACTCATGTCTTTTGTGAATGGTCAACCATTGTTCACTAACGACAAGGTCGCCGTCTTCCCAATGGTGGTCGTATCTGTACTTATCTTTAAGTACATGATGTTTAAGATATTCAAACAGGTCATCAGGAATACCACCGAGTATTTGATTGAAAGGAAAATATAATCCTGTCTGACCTGCTTCGTTTGTTTGTACTAAATCCCATTTTAAATCCTCATTATGATGGTCTTTAAAAAATTCATCTACTGTATAATTACCTGATTTGAAGCCACATGTAAATTGAATATCTTTACATCTATTTTGCATATCTTCATCTAGGTCATTATAAGCGGCTCTGTTATCAATCCATGATGTGATAGAACCTTTACTACCTTTTACGGCATAAATCCATACGATACTTGCTCTGTTTTCGTTACTTGGTTTGTTGGCGTGCCAATCTAAAGTTTCTTTAGTACCAAATAAAGCACCTTGTGTAACATTTGATATTCCGTCTAAAGGACCTTTAAATGCTTTTTGTTGATTGTGTTCACGTTCAGTAACCGGCTTCTTTACTGTACCAATAGATTCAGCAATAGCCATTTCTTTTTCAGGAGTAATCTGACCAAGTTTGCTCACACAAACAAGGTCAGTAAATACTGATTCTCTAGTTATATTAGAATGGTTAAAATACTTCTTCAATTAAGCAGCCTCTAACATTGACATAGGTACTCTATAACTTCTACCTAACATATCAACTACACATTTAGTCTGATTGATTTTGGTAATAGTACCAGGAGTTTTTTTAGTTTTCTGAACAACAAATACTTTTTGTCCAACAGATAAGGTTGCCTTACCAACCATAACTTTCATTTGAGATATAAACTCAGAAAGGTCGTTAAGTTGAGCAAGGTTCATTTTTTGTATTTCAGTTTTCACATTATTCATAATATTATATATCCTTATTTTAAGTAAAGAGGTCCAGTCCATCTGATAGGGTAATTACCAGTAAGTACGTTTCCTCGGGGTTGATTTAAGGCAGGTGCATTGTAACCAGCAGGTTTCAATATATCACCTATCTTAAAATGTTTAAAGTCAGTTTTACAGATAAAGGCAAAGACAGAATTATCTCGTACAATCTTAATGTACTTTTGTCCTTCTTTAACTTTAATTGAATCGTCCCATTTATCAAGTTGTTCTTGTGAGTACGAACCAATTTCTTCTTTACCTGAAGATGACCAACGGTGATAATCTTCTTTAGCACCATTCATCAAATTCTTAATTCCTTCATTAAGCGATTTGGCAGTGTTTTTTACTAGTGTCATTTTTAGTCCTTTTGTTGAGTTGATATGGCTATTATACCAGAAATAATCATAATTGTCAAGCATAAAAAGAACATTGTCCAGTTTTCTTGACCCATACAATGTCCGCTACAATCCTCAATTGAACCAACTGCTAGAATTGCAGACATTATAGATGTAAAAGCAAAAAATGTACTCATTAGGCAACCTCATAAGTTTCTATTGCTACAAGATTCGCAATTGTTAAGTTATTATTAAGATAATTCTTAATAGTAGTATCAACACTCGCTTTTTCAGTAGTGTTAACTTCATTCTCAACGTCAAAAGTCTTGATTTTGTCGTTTTCAGTGTATTTGATTAGTGTTTTAAACATAGTGTTTCCTTTCTCAATCATTATGGATACACTATACACTAGATAAATAGAGAAAGCAAGCGAAAAAGGCGCTTTTTTCAAAAAAAATGCTCAATAAAATCAACGTTTTATCAATTATTTTAATTTTTTTTCTTTCCGGCTGCTCTGGAAAAGTCAAAAATTGCGAATTTTCGCCGGATTTAGAGCGAATCGGCGAATCAGCGTTAGAAAATAGAGAAAATTTGTCGGAAACTGAATTGAGAGCAGGAAAAATGAGTTGTAATTTCTAATATAAATAGTATCATTAACAGAAAGTGAATATATGCCTAAAATGAGAAAATTCTTTTTTTGGAACGAACAAGGTGACGAAAAAGAAGTAGAAAAGATGAGTTTAACAAAAGCCGTAAAATCTGTACAAGACGATTTTAAGAAAAACACGTTTATTGGTGTTGAATATATCAGTAAAAAAGGAAAACAACTATCCGAGACAATACAATTGCCATGGGGTAGAAAAGACAAATTAGGAAGATAATAAATGCCAGCACTTGCAGTTAGCCGAAAAGGTGATACTTTAACAACAGGCCACGCTTGTACAAGTACAACAACACTTGATACACCAGGTCAAGTTGATTGTTTTGCTAATAGTAAATTAATTGCAAGAGTAACAGACCCTACAGTACCACATCCTAATCCACCAGTGCCACCATGTCCAGACCACGTTGCTAATGTTAATGCAGGTTCAACGACAGTTTTTGTTCATGGTTTGGCGATGGCTAGAGATACCGATAGTGCAGACGCCGGTAACATGATTCAAGGTTCTTCAAATGTTTTCTGTGGTTAGTTAGAAACTGCTTCGTAAAACCTTATAAATATCCGTATGGCACAATATGATTCAAGCACCACTAGCACAAGTAACAGAAACAGTAGACCATTTAAGGATATTGATTTAGACTTTGGTCGTAATACAGTTACAAATGATGTAATGACGGTAACAGACATTGTTGCTATCAAAAGGTCTGTAAAGAATTTAATACAGACTAATTTTTATGAGAGACCTTTTCATCCTGAAATGGGTTGTGGCGTTAGAGAATTATTATTTGAGAATTTTACACCTATTACTGGTGTATTCATAAAAAGAAAAATTGCAGAGGTCATAACAAACTTTGAACCAAGAGTAACTTTAAATTCAGTTCATTTAGATGATGACCCCGATAATAACAGATTAGTTGTTGATATTTATTTTTATGTGACTGGTATTCCAGGTCCACAACAAGTATCAACATTTTTACAAAGGTTGAGATAATAAATGGCACAACATAAACTTAAAATATCAGATTTAGATTTTGACCAAATTAAAATCAATCTAAAAACTTTTTTACAAAGTCAAACAGAATTCCAAGATTACGATTTTGAAGGTTCAGGCCTTTCTATCTTATTAGATGTATTATCTTACAACACACACTATCTTTCATACATTGCTAACATGTCAACTAATGAGTTGTACTTAGACAGTGCTGATATTAGAAAGAATATTGTTTCTTTAGCAAAAATGTTAGGTTATACTCCTAGTTCGCCAAGAGCACCTAAATCAAACATTGATATTACAATTAATAACGCTACAGGCTCAAGTATAACTATGGGCAAAGGTTCGGTGTTTACTACTTCTCTTTCTGGAGAAACTTATCAATATATAACTAACGAAGATATTACAATTACACCTGTTGATGGTGTTTACAAGTTTTCAGATGTAACTGTTTATGAAGGCTCACTTGTTACTTTTAAATATACAGTTGATAGTACAGACGTTGACCAAAAATTTATTGTTCCAAGTCCTAATGCAGATACGTCAACTTTAAAGGTATCTGTACAAAATTCAAGCACAGATACAACACTTACAACATTCTCTTTAGCAGGTGGTTACAATTCTGTATCAAATACTTCTAACGTTTACTTTATACAAGAGGGTGACGCAGGAAGATATGAAATTTATTTTGGTGACGGTGTTACAGGTAAAAAATTACAAGATGGTAATGTTGTAATCATGCAATATATCGTAACTAACAAAACTGCTTCAAATGGTGCTTCTGCTTTCTCACTACAAGGTGACATTGGTGGTTTTACAGATGTTACAATTTTTACTAACTCGGTTTCACAAGGTGGTTCTGAGGCAGAGACAAAAGATTCAATTAAGTTTAATGCGCCTTTGCATTATGCAGCTCAAGACAGAGCCGTAACAACAACAGACTATGAAACGATTGTTAAGTCAATTTATCCTAATGCATTATCAGTAAGTGCTTGGGGTGGTGAAGATGATGAAACACCACAATATGGTATTGTTAAAATTGCTATTAAAGCAGCTTCAGGTTCAACTTTGACTAATCAAACTAAATTAGATATTGTTAGTTTGTTAAAACCTTATAATGTTGCTTCAGTTAGACCAGAAATTGTGGATCCAGAAACTACTTCTGTTCTAGTAACTACAGTTGCTAAATTTGATTCAAAAAATACTGCTAAAACTAAAGATACGTTAAAATCAGATATTATTACGACTATTCAAAAATATAACACAGATGAGTTACAAAAATTTGATGGTGTGTTTAGATTTTCTAAATTATCAAAATTAATTGATAATACAGACGATTCAATTTTATCAAACTCTACAAATGTTAAAATAAGAAAGACATTAACACCAACTATAAATTCATCTACGAAATATGACATATATTTCAGAAATGCATTATATAATCCTCATGCAGGTCATAATATGGCTTCTGGTGGTATCTTATCGTCAACAGGTTTTAAAATTGACGGAAATGACAATGAACAATTTTTAGATGATGACGGCAATGGTAACGTGAGACGTTATTTCTTGGTTTCAGGTATTAAGACATATGCTTCATCAGCACAAGGTACAATTAATTATGCTACAGGTCAAATCACACTAAACTCTTTAAATATTTCTTCTATATCAAATATTAGAGGTGCAGCTTCTACGGTAATTGAATTAACTGTAACACCTGATTCAAGAGACATTGTTCCTGTTAGAGACCAGATTATTGAGATTGATACTAACGTATTAAATGTTTCTGCTGAACCTGACACATTTGTTGGTGGTTCTGCTGAAGCAGGTGTTGGTTATACAACAACAAGTAATTACTAAAGAGAAGAAATGTTAAATGGCAAAATTTAATGATAAAATTTCAACAATCATTAATTCACAGTTACCTGAATTCGTTGTTGCTGACCACCCAAAGTTCGCAGACTTTCTAAAGGTATATTATCAACTTTTAGAATCTTCTGAATTAGGTGTAACAAGTATTCAAGCAACTGACGGTCTCTTAATTGAAACAGAGACAGGTCAAATCAATAACATTGTTCTTAACTCTTCTGGCATAGGTTCTACTAGAACACTATTAGATACAGATGATAAAATTCTTTTAGAAGATACACCTTACGGTAAATTTACTAGAGGAGAGGTCATCAAAGGCCAAACTTCAAATGCAACAGCAAGTGTATTTGCAGAAGACTTAAATAATAACAGACTATTCATAACATCACAAAATAACTTTGTTAAAGATGAGGTAGTTGTTGGTCAAACATCAAATGCATATGCAATTGTAAATACAAACAGACCAAGTCCTGTTAATAACATTATGGACTTGTTAAAGTTTAGAGACCCCGATGGTGCAATTACAAATTACTTAAATTCATTTAGAGACGAGTTTCTTACAACATTACCAGAAAATCTGGATGTTGGTGTTAATAAAAGAAATGTTATTAAGAATATTAGGTCAATGTACCGTGCTAAAGGTACAACAAAAGGTCACGAAACATTTTTTAGACTATTATTTAATTCAAATTCAGAAACAATTTATCCTAGAGAGAATATTTTAAGAGTATCAGATGGCCAATGGGATTCTAAAAAAGTATTAAGATGTAAAGTTACAGTAGGTAAAGGTAATGATTTAATTGGTAGACAGATTACAGGTTTTACTTCAGGTGCAGTTGCAACAATTGAAAACCTTGCTATCTTTCAGATTGGTCAAAATACAGTTACAGAATTTACAATTAACGCAGATAGTATTGTTGGTACTTTTCTAATTGGTGAAGAGATACAAGGTACTGCTTCAGACACAGATGACTATTTTATTAAGGCAACTGTTACAGGTATTCCAGGTAATAAAAATATTACAAATGATGGTTCACTAAATGATACCTCAGATTCTATTTCAGTTATTGGTGGTGGTTCAGGTGGACTTTTCCAAGTTGAAGAAATTGGTCCAGGTAAAATTGAAGAAGTTATCATTGACAATCCAGGAAGAGATTATCGGGTTGGCGATAGTATAACTTTTGATGACACAGGTACATCAGGTCTTGGTGCGTCTGGTTTTGTTAGTAATGTTAATGGTGATGTTATTGCAGAAGACGGCGAAACTTTAGTTTATGAAGATGAAACAACTAGAGGCGACACGTATGCTGGTAATTCTGTTATGCAAGAAACTGGAACAGATATTGGACAAATTCGTAAATGTTATATTACAAATCCAGGAAATGGTTATTTAAAATTACCAACAGCTGTTGTTAATGGTTCAACTGGTTTAAATGGTTCTGTAAAATTATATGGTTCTAATATTGGTAGAATTGTTAAAATTAAAACTGTAGAATTAGGTTTAGATTATCAACTTGCTCCTTCTCCACCAACACTAACGTTTTATAATAATATCGTTGGCGTAAATATTTCAGGTTCTTTCTTAGCAAATGAAACTATAACAGGTGGCACAAGTGGTGCTTCTGGTAAACTTGCAGAATATGATAACGATAGAGGTCTAATTAGATTACAAGATGTTACAGGAACATTTCAAACTAACGAAACATTAACAGCACCGTCTGGTGGACAATTAACTGTTAAAAAGATTGATACTTCAAGTGCAACAATTGATGTTGTATCTGTTGCTGACACAGATGGTCGTTTTCTAAATGAAGACGGAGAAATTTCAGAAACTACTGTAAAAGTACAAGATAGTTTATATTATCAAGACTTTTCTTACGTTCTAAAAGTTGGTCGTTCTATTAATGAATGGCGAGATAGTTTTAAAAAGACAATGCACACTTCTGGTTTTTACTTTACAGGAGAAGTACAATTATCAACTAGACTTAATGCTCAGATTTCAACACCAATTACAGGTGCTGTTTCTGGTGCAGTTGATGACCCATTCTTTAGTATTGCAAACATTCTATTCTCTACTATATTCGGTAGAAGATTAGGAACAGTAGATGACGGTACTTCATTGAGAAACAATGCTTATATAGCTGGTTCTATTGATAATGATAATTCTACTGAAAGATTTTCAGCAAATACTAGAGACGTAACTTTACACAGACAAGGTGTACATTTAACAATTAGGTCAAGTAAAAGAGAGAATATTAACGGTGTTCAAGTATCACAAGGTTGGGCATATGCTGGTCCTAGATATGGTTCAATCAATACATATGCAAATAGAATTTTCGGTGCTGGTGTTCAAGGCGCTGGTAACACGTTCAAAACATTAAGTGAATTAAAGGTATTTGGTACAAAAACAACTTTAGACGGTTTAGACGCAGTTATGCTTATGACTAGTGATGAACAAGGTAAGCAAGTTAAGATGAATTTTGCGTTTCCGTCTGTAACGGCATTCAGTGGAGACTCATTTGATAACACAGTTACTAAATTTGATAAAACTACCAGAACATTTGATGACACAACTGTTTAAAACTGTTATAAATAGTACAAAGAGGAAAATAAATGGCTAAACAATTAATAGGTATCGGTTCAGTTGCAAATGACGGAACAGGTGATAATTTAAGAGAAGGCGCAACAAAAGTCAACAATTTGATGAACGAATTGTACACTGCCTTAGGTGATGGTACAAATTTCACATCCGGTACTTTTGCTACTACAACTGCTACACAGGCGTTATCAAACAAAGATTTGACAGCGGCTACTAATACTTTTCCTACAATATCTATTAAAGATGACGCTTCTACCATTGACGCATTAAGTTTAGGTCAAACTTTAACTTTTGAAGGTGGTACAGGTATTACAACAACAGTTACCGACAATAAAGTTTCAATGGCTGCTGAAGTTTCAGCGGCTAGTACAAACACACTAACTAACAAAACAATTAATTTTGCTAATAACACCATAACAGGTACGGCGAATGAGTTTAACACAGCAGTATCCGATGGTAGTTTCTCAACAACTTCTGGTTCTGAAACACTAACAAATAAAACTATTGATTTAACGGACAACACCTTATCAGGTACAATAGCAGAATTAAATACAGCAATTTCAGATGAGACAGTTGTAGGTAGAGATACTACAGATACACTTACAAATAAAACATTAACATCACCAGTTATTAATACTAGTTTAACCGGAACAGCTGCTTTAGATATAACAGGTGCTGGTTCAAAATTCAAAGCCAACTTTGCAAATACGGCTGCTTTACCAAATCCAACAACATATCAAGGTATGTTTGCAACCAAGTCCGACACTGCTCAGGCTTTCTTTGCAGAATCAGGTGCTTGGATTTCTTTATTTTCAGAAAACAATACAATTCAAGATATTTCAAACGTAGATATTTCCGGTATTGCTGATGGTCATGTATTAAAATGGAATGCGACAAACACAAGATTTGAGTCAGCTGCAGAAGCAGGTGGTTTAGCAAACGGTGATGATATTGATTTTGGTCAATCAGATATTCAAGACGTAGGTTACATTTCTATGATGTCTCCTAAAAACACTGTAACAAAAACTTTAACAGTTACAGTTACTTCTAAAACTTCTGAACATTATTATCACTCTGTAGGTTCAGCTAGTGCATACATAATTGACGGCAACCAAGAGTCGCCTTTATTACAATTCGCTCCAGGTGTTTACAAATTTGACCAATCTGCTGGTACTAATAACAGTCATCAAATTAAATTTTATTTAGACGCAGCTAAAACAACTTTATATGAATATGGTGTAACATATAACGGCAGTGCTGGTAGTGCAGGTGCATATACACAGATTGAAGTTGATGAAAACACAGCACCAGTTCTATACTATCAATGTATAAATCATCCTTATATGGGTCACGCTATACAAATGGTTGGTAGAAAAAGACATTTAAAAACATCTATGACAGGTGATGGCTCTGATACAACTTTAACAATTGAAGCTGGTAGAACAGTAGATGATGTTTTAGTATTCGTAAATGGTATCTGTTTAGTTCCTACAGACGACTATACAATTTCAGGAACCACATTAACATTCATAACTGCTCCGGCTAGTTCAGCTGAGGTAGTAGTAAGGTACTTAGGATAAAAACATGGGAATTTTAACTAGAACAATTGCAAATAATTTAGGAGAAAATCCTAATCCTGGTGTAAATTTTAGAAACTTTATCATCAATGGTAAAATGATTTTTGATAGACGAGGTGGTCCTTACACTTCTAATGGTTACACGTTAGATAGATGGACTATGGACGAATCTACAGACGGTGCAGTTACAGTTTCACAAAGCGGTGATGTTCCTGCCGGTACAAATTTTTCTTCAGCATTAAAAATTGATGTAACTACAGCAGACGCTAGTATAGGAGCTGCTCAATACTGTGGTCTTACACAGTTCATTGAAGGCCAAAATATGGTAACGGCTAATTATGGAACGTCTGACGCAGAAAACATGATGTTATCTTTTTGGGTAAAATCAAATAAAACAGGAATATATTGTGTACGTTTTGTAAAAGAAGCAGGTGATGGTACTAGATACGAAACACCTATTGAATACACAATCAGTGCTTCTAATACATGGGAAAAGAAAACTATTTCATTGTCGCCAACAGCAGGTGGTACAGCATTAATTACTGCTAGTGCTGGTGCAATTAAAAAGAATGCTAATGCCGGATTTAGAATTATGTTTAGTCATGCAGTAGGTTCAAACTATCAAGCAACTAATAATACATGGGTTGCAGGTAGTGATAAAATGGGTACATCAAATTCAGTAAACTTATTAGATAGTGATTCTAACGAATGGTACTTAACAGGAGTTCAATTAGAGGTTGGTAGTTCAACTACAAGCTTTGAACACTTACCAGAAGATGTAGAATTAAATAGATGTTTGAGATATTATTTTAAAGTACAAGGTGGTCCGTCACAAAATTATATGAATTTTGGTATGACATCTACAAATGGTACCAATTCAATAATGTTCATGCATTTTCCACAAATGTTGAGAGGTAATGCAACCATATCCTCAAATGGTACTTTTTCTAGTAATGTTCCATATGGTGCAGGTTACGAGAACACTAGCGCTGGTCCTTCACTAGGTGATATGGGTCCTAATATGTGTAGAATAGATTTTACTACACCTACATCACATGCAGCTGGACTAAACGGAAGAATATTACTGTTGAATGACGGAACAGGTTATATAGACTTTGACGCAGAATTATAGGAGATAATATGGAAATAGATATTAACACAGCAACTTACAGATACAGAGAAAATGATGGTACTAATACAAAATACACTGTTGAGTTAGTTTTAACAGATGGTACTAAAATGTCTGTGCCTATAGACACTGATAATAGACATTATAGAATGGTATTAGAGTGGGCTGATATTGATGGAAACAATATAACTGACCCAGGAGCGTAAACGATATTAAAACCATTATGAAAACTTGTATAAATATAGTAAAGGATTAAAAGAAATAGTATGCCAGCAATTATAACTAACAAATTTAGAATTCACAATAGTGAACAATTTTCAGAGTCTTTTTCAGAGGCTGCTGGAAACACGTATTATCTTGCTATCGGTAAACCTCAACCTTTCGGTATTGCGACAAGAGGTGATAGTAGAACACAAAATTTAGGTACTGACACAGCACCAGTAACACCAGGTGATAATAACAATTCACAAACTGTTCCATTTGATGATATGTTGGCAGCTAAGAAGATTACTTCAACAGATGTTGCTTTTGTAGCACCAAGAAGAAACTGGACTACAGGTACAACATACGATATCTATAGACACGATTACAACGAATACTCTACAGGTACAACTACAAACCTTACAGCAAATTCAGGAGCAACGACATTATCAGACGCAAGTTACTATGTATTAACAAGTGCTAGAAACGTTTACAAATGTTTAGATAATGCTAACAACACAGCTTCTACAGTAGAACCAACAGGAGATTCTACAACAATTATTACAACTGCTGACGATTATAAGTGGAAATATATGTACACTTTATCAGCTGCTCAACAAGCAAATTTCTTGTCAACAGACTTTATGGCAGTTTCTACAAATAGTACAGTATCATCAGCGGCTGTTGATGGTGCAATTAATATTGTAAAAATTAAAACACCAGGTTCTGGTGGTACAGACGGAACATTCACTAACATTCCTATGAGAGGCGATGGTACAGGTGGTGTTGTTTCTGTTACAGTTACATCTGGTGCTATTACGGAAGTAACAGTTACAAATGTAGGTTCAGGTTACACTTTTGCTACAGTTAGTAATGCACAAGTAGTATCAGCAGGTTCAACAAACTTGGTTGGTGCAGAATTAGATTGTATTATTGAACCAAAAGGTGGTCACGGTTTTAATGCAGTTACAGAATTAGGTGCTTTCTTTGTAATGTTAAACACATCTTTAGAGGGTGGAGAAATTACAAACTCTGGTGACTTTACTACATCAAATGACTTTAGAAGAGTTATGTTAGTAAAAGACCCAAAATCAGGTGGTTCGGCTGCAACAGCAAATACTTTAAGAGGTACTAAATCAATTGCAATTGCCTCATCTCCAACACCAGGAACATTTACAGTTGACGAAGAAATTAACCAAGCTTCTACAGGCGCAGTTGGTAAAGTCGTAGCTTGGGACGCAACAAACAGAATTTTGTACTATGTACAAACTAGATATAATGACGAAGGAATTGATACTGACGGAAATCAAACAGCATTTAGTGGTGCAAACGTAATTACTGGACAAACATCTAGTGCTACAGCAACACCTAATACCTCTGAAAGTGGTACGGTAAATAATGTTACGTTTACTTCCGGATATGCAAGTGCAGAAATAGACGCTGACAGTGGCGACATTCTGTACATAGAAAACAGAGCACCAATAACGAGAGCAGCTGACCAAACTGAGAACATTAAATTGATTATAGAATTTTAACCAGAGGATACTTAATAAATGCCGAGTCCAACTGATTTTAACCTCTCACCATACTTTGACGATTACGCAGAATCAAAAAAGTTCCATAGAGTTCTTTTTAGACCCGCTTTCGCAGTACAGGCTAGAGAGTTAACACAATCACAAACAATTCTACAAAACCAAGTAGAGAAAGTATCTGACCACCTTTTCAAAAAAGGTGCAATGGTTATACCTGGAGAAATTGGGTACGACTTAAATTACTATGCAGTCAAACTAACTTCTTACACAGGCACATCAACTTTATCAAATTTTAAAGATATAGTTCTTACAGGTGGTACTTCTGGTGTAACTGCTAAAGTCGGTAATACATCTATTACAGACGGTACGGATCCTGATACACTATTCGTAAAATACACAAACTCTGGTACAACTAATACAGCACAAGCATTTACAGACGGAGAAACTATTACAGGTTCAGCAACTATTGACGGTGTTGTAACTTCTTTAACAGCAATAGTTAATACGACAGCAACTGGTTCGGCCGCTTTTGTTGCAGCTGGTACTTACTACATTAATGGTTTTCATGTCAATGTTGCAGAGCAAACAATTCTATTAGACAAATACACAAACACACCATCATACAGAGTTGGTTTAACAATTTCAGAATCTTTTGTTACTCAAAATGATGACGGTACACTAAACGATAACGCAGCTGGTTCATCTAACGTAAATGCTCCAGGTGCTCACAGATTTAAAATTGATTTAACTTTATCTAAACTTACAGTTGGTTCTTCAGCAGACGCAAACTTTGTTGAATTATTAAGATTGCAAAAAGGTATTATTCAAAACCAAGTTAGAACAACAGAGTATGCAGTATTAGAAGATACTTTAGCAAGAAGAACATTTGATGAATCAGGTGACTATTCTGTTAGAGATTTTGATATTGATATTAGAGAACATTTACAAACAGGTAATAATAGAGGTATCTATACAAGTGCAAACAGTGGTTTAGAATCTAAACTTGCAGTTGGTTTAGGACCTGGTAAAGCATATGTTAAAGGTTATGAAATTGAAACAATTGGTACTACTTTTGTTGAAGTAAACAAAGCGAGAAGTTTTGAAACACAAAATAACTTTATTACAAAATTTGATGTAGGTAACTTTGTTAATGTCACTAACGTTTTTGGAACACCAGATATTGGTTTCGTAACTGGTGACGTAGAAGCATTTAAAAAGATTAATCTGTACAATACTCTATCAGCAGCTAGAGGAACAGAAAACAATGGTAGTTTATCTAGTTTAAATACAATTGGTCGTGCAAAGTCTAAAGGGTTTGAATATGTAACAGGTACACCTAGTGCATTTACTTTTTCAAGTGCCTCTTTAACTAGTGCAATCTACAGACACTACATGTTTGATATTAACATGTTTACACACCTAAACTTACAAACTGGTACAGCATTTACAGATGGCGAAGTAGTAACAGGTGGTACAAGTGGTGCAAGTGCGACATATGAAAGTATTTCAAACGAAGAAAGTAAATCAATTTCAGGTATTACAGTTGCAAATCCAGGTGTTGTAACGGCAACAGCACACAAATTTAAAGAAGGACAACAAGTTACTATTTCAGGTGTAACAGGTTTTGGTCTTGATTCAGTTTCACAAGACTCTTCAGCACAAGTATTTACTGTTAGAAATCCTGGCACAAACACATTTGAATTATATGGTGCAGACGGAACAACTGCTCAAAACGTAACAGCATACACTTCTGGTGGTACTGTAGAACATGGTTTAGCAATCGTTTCAAATGTACAAGGCACATTCGTGGCCGGAGAAACAATCACAGGCGGGACTTCAGGTAATACTGCCGTAATTCAAAATGACAGATTAGGTCAAAAAGGTGCAACAACTTTTGATTTTGCAAATGTTAAACACCTTGGTATGGCAGGAACACCAACATATACCTCAGACGTTTCTCGTAGTGCAACGTACGGAGAAAGTTTACAGATTTCAGGTTCTATTTCAGTTGCCTCTGGTGGCACAGCAGTTACAGGTTTCGGTACAAGATTTAATACTGAATTAAAAGTAGGTGATGAAATTACATTTACTACAGACGCTGGTGCTTCAGTAACAAGAATTATAGAATCCATTTCAAGCGATACTACTTTAGAATTTACAACAGTTCTTGGTGGTTCAGACGTATCAACAAAAACTATTGCGACTAGAAATAGAGGTAAATTACAAGATAGTAATAAAAACGTTTCTATCTTCCCATTACCACACGCAACAATCAAAACACTAAAGACGGCGGCTAATTCATCTTTAACCGATACAAACTTTACAGTTAGAAGACACTTTGCAGTTACACTATCAAGTGGTTCGGCAACAATCACTGCTGGTACTAACGAGGTCTTTGGTTCATTAGCTGAGGGAGATTATTCAGTATCTATTATGGATATTGCTTCTGCTTCATCTGGTGCAACTGGTGATGTAATGAGTTTGACAGGTAACAATGCAAACAGTAATCCCATATTCACACTTGCAGGTTCTCCTACAGGTAAAACTTTAACGTTAGACTTTGGTACTGCTTATGCAAATGCTAAGATTAAAATTCTTGCTACTGTAACTAGAAGTGTTGCAGATAGTAAAACAAAAACACTTAATAGTAATTCAACTGTACAAATAACTTCACAGTCAATAATTCAATCCGGTACAATTGGGTTAGCAAAAGCTGATGTTTATGCTTTAAAGAGTGTTAAGATGGCCGCTGACTTTAGTACAAATGCAATATCAGGCGATACTGATATTACAGACAGATTTATTTTAGATACAGGTCAAAGAGATAACTACTATGACATTGGTAGAATTAAATTAAAAACTGGTGAATTAGCACCAACAGGTAGATTACTTGTTACCTTTGATTTCTTTTCACACGGTTCAGGAGATTACTTTGATGTAGACTCTTATTCAGGTGTTGTAGATTACGAAGACATTCCAACTTATCTTTCTGATACTTCTGGTGACAGTTTTGAATTAAGAGATTGTTTAGACTTTAGACCAAGAGTTGATGACGCAAGTACAATTAGTTCAGGTGGTCAAGACAGAAGTTTTGATGGCGCTGGTGCTTCTACAGTAGATGTAATTAAATTTGGTGGTAATGTTACTACAGATTTTGAATACTACTTACCAAGAATTGATAAAATCTTTTTAGATAAAGAGGGTTCATTTAAAGTAATTGAGGGTGCTTCTTCTGAAATACCTCAATCGCCTAAACAATTAGATGGTGCAATGCATTTATATACATTGTACATTCCTGCTTATACACTAACTACAGACGATATTGATATTAAAACAGTAGATAACAAACGTTATACTATGAGAGATATTGGTAGATTAGAAAAACGTATTGAGACAGTTGAATACTACACACAACTTTCTTTATTAGAAACACAGACACAACAATTACAAATACAAGACGCAGATGGTTTTGATAGATTTAAAAATGGATTTATCGTAGATAACTTTACTGGTCATGGTATTGGTGACGTAAGTAATTTAGATTACAAATGTTCTATGGACATGGCAGTAGGTGAAGTAAGACCTACGTTTAAGGAAGATTCAGTACAACTAATTGAATCAGACGAAGATGGCACAGTTATTACAAGTGCAGATAGAACAGCTGCAGGTTACCAAAAAACTGGTGACTGTATTACATTACCATACACAGAATCAACATTAGTTGACCAACCTTACGCTAGTAAATTTATTAACGTAAACCCATTCAACGTATTTACATGGGTTGGTTCAATAGAATTATCTCCTCCAGGAGACGAATGGAAAGAAACAGAAAGAGCACCAGAATTAGTTATAAATGAACAAGGTGCCTTTGACACTATGGTTGCAAACTTAGGAAATCCAAATCTTCAATCAATTGAAGTTGGTACAGTTTGGAACGAGTGGCAAGATATGTGGACTGGAAGACCTACTGAACAAACTACTAATATTGGTGGTAGAGTAAGAGAACATGCATTTGGTGTACCAAACATTTTTGGTAGAGGCCGAAGAGTATTACAAAGACAACAAATTACAACTACACAACAAGTTAATCAAACTAGAACAGGTGTTAGAAGTACAATTGTTCCACAAGTTGTTAGAGAATCATTAGGTGATAAAATTATCAACGTTGCATTTGTTCCATTTGTAAGAAGTAGAACAATCACATTCAACGGTACAAGATTTAAACCTAATACAAGATTATATCCATACTTTGATAATATTGATGTATCAACATACGTTACACCAGAGGGTGGAACATTAGGTGGTAATATTGTTGCAGACGCTAATGGTGCAATCAACGGAACATTTACTATACCTGACCCAACTGTTGACGCAAATCCAAGATGGCGAACAGGTACAAGAGTATTCAGATTAACAAGTTCATCTACTAACGATAGAAACTCGGACATTGCTACTGCTGGTGAAGCAGACTATACAGCAAGAGGTACATTAGAAACAGTACAAGAGAGTATTGTATCAACAAGAGAGCCTAGAGTTGTTAGAGAAAGTGTTACAGAAAATAGACAGATTACAAGAACATCAACAAGAGAAACAAACGTACAAGTTGGTTGGTGGGATCCTTTGGCACAAACATTCTTAATTGATGACCCAGGTGGTGTTTTCTTATCTTCAATAGATTTATATTTCCAATCTAAAGACGCTAACATTCCTGTTACTGTTCAAATTAGAGAAGTTAAGAATGGTTATCCGTCAACTACTATTTTACCATTTGGTGAAGTAACATTAAATCCTAGTGCAGTAAACACAAGTGCTGATAGTTCAGTTGCTACAACGTTTAACTTCCCTAGTCCGATTTACATACAAGAAAATGTAGAATATTCATTCGTAGTATTAGCAAATACAAACGAGTACAATGCTTTCGTATCAAGAATTGGTGAAACACAATTAGGTTCAGATAGAACAATCTCGGCACAACCTTATGCCGGTGTATTATTCAAATCACAAAACGGTTCAACATGGACTGCTGAACAAAATGAAGATATGAAATTCAAACTAAAAAGGTGTTCGTTTACAACTGGTACAAACGGAACACTAACGGTTGTAAACGATACACTACCGGCTAGAACGTTAAAAAATAATGCATTAAGAACAACAAATAGTTCAGGTGTAATTAGAGTTTCACATCCTAATCACGGTATGCATGGTTCAAATAACAATGTGACTATCGCTGGTGTGCCAACAGGTACATACAATGGTATTGCTCACAGTGATATTAACGGAACATACAACTCAATTTCAAATATTACTTTAGATAGTTACGAGATTACAACAACTGGTACAGCAACAGCAACAGGTGATGTTGGTGGTGCAGATGTCACAGCAACTCAAAATAGATTGTATGATACTTTGAATTTAAATATTCAAACTATGACTGTTCCAGGAACAGGATTAACTTATAACATGAGGCCAACTACAGGTGCTTCAGTTCATGGTAGTGAAACAGAGTTTAGTTTAACGGCTGCAAATAATTCAGTTTCAGTATCAGCGAATGATAATATTTACTTTACAGCACCACAACTGGTCGCTTCTACTGCCAATGAAACAAATGAAATGGCAGGTAGTAAGTCATTATTTGTAAATGCAGTATTATCAACAACTAGTGAAAAATTATCTCCAGTTATTGATTTACAAAGATGTAGTGCAATTACAGTACAAAATAGAATTAATAGTCCAACAACAGGCAATACACCAAACTTTGTTGATGACACAGCTTCGTCTGGTACATCAAGTGCGGCTGTTTACTTAACTAGACCGATTGTATTAGAAAATCCTTCAACAGCATTAGAAGTTAGATTAACTCAAAATGTTAGAAGTGTTGCAAGTGTACAATTGTTCTATAGAAATTCGTCTGCTGAAGAATCAAGAGATATTAATGAATTAAGTTGGACACCATTTAATGTAAATGGCGAAGAAGATATTTTAATCACTCCTTCTGAAAGTGACGAAAGTTATAAAGAGTACAAATATAGTGCTGAAAATTTAAGTGAGTTTACAACTTTCCAAATTAAGATTGTTATGAAGAGTACAAACTCTGCTTATGTACCTAAGATTAGAGACATGAGAGGCATAGCATTGGCAGTATAATGAGTGATGTTCTTTTTAAAAAAGTTGAAGGTCATACTACACTAGTTAGAGATACATATAATAAAGCTATCATTAACACTAATACAGTATCATTCCAAGAGTATATGGAAAGACGTAAGAATAGAAAATCAACTGGTGATGAAATTAGACATGCAGTAAAAGAGATAAATACTTTAAAGAAAGAATTATTTGAAATAAAAAATCTTTTAAACAAGGCAATAGGAAATAAAGGCGAATAATGGCAGTTAAGGTTATAAATCAAACAGATACTTTAGAAACGTTTAGAACCACATTTAACGATTTGGCGGCTAACGATTTCGGAGATAAAGCAAATTTATCTGCGGCTATTAGTGCGACTAATCTAATTGACGCCATGAACGAAACGATTTCTATTGCAACATCAACTGCTGGTTGGACAATAGAAGACTCTAGTTCAAGCAGACAGATTATTGGTGGTGGTAACGTATTACGAGTATTAGGTTCTGCTAATGAAGTTGACGCAGTTGTAAGTGCTACAGATACATTAACACTTGGTTTACCAAATGATGTTACTATTGCAAACGACTTAACAGTTACTAACTCTATAGGTGTTGGTACAATAACAATTTCAAATAATGATATTACAGACAGTACCGGTACTATTCAGTTTGCAGACGACAATTTAGAAACAACAGGTACAATTACAGGTTCTGGTTTTACTGCTACTGGTGGAACATCAACTTTTGGTACAGTACAGATTTCAGGTAACGAAATTCGTTCTACAGACTCAACTAGAGTTGTAGTTAATGACACGTTAAGAGCAACATCATTAGAAACATCAACAGGTCTATTACAAATAGATGAAGTTTCTGGTTTTCCTAGATTACGTTCTACACAAGCAAGTGGTTTCTTAGCAATTACAGCTACACCAATCTTGCAAACAAATATGATTTTTGAAGGTTCTACACCTGACGATAATGAAACAACAATTACAGTTACAGACCCGTCAGCAGATAGAACAATTACAATTCCTGATGAATCAGGTACAGTTATTACAACAGGTTCTACAGACGCAGTGACAGAATCAATGATGGCTAATGACGCTATCGGTTCTTCTGAATTAAAATCCGTACAAACATTAGTAATATATAACTCTGCTGGCGTTGCAGTTAAAACACTGTACGGCGCTGGTAGTTAATGAATAAAGAGATAGATAATGGCAGTAAGAACACCACTTTACAATAATTCCGGCGACTTGCAGGAAATGTCAACTGTTATGGTTGACCAGATAAAAAATGTTTTCAGATATCAATTTCAAGTAGGTGGAACAAATACTAGAAGTATTATTCAATTAGCTGTAAATGCTAATAGTGGTACTATAGGTACCATTTCAGATACAAGACTTCAAGCAGGTTCATATTCAACAAACGTAAGTTCAACACCAAGTGAAGGAACAACGGCAGAGCCTTCTGTTGTTACAGTAAACTATAATCATCTTCAACAAATAATTCCTAGTACAGAAACATTAGATACAGATACAGGTATTTTATATCCTGTTTATCAAGATGGTGGTGACATTAAAGCAATGACAGTTGATGACATGAGAGATACTTTTGTCAATCCAGTTATTTCAGAAATAGCTTCTTCAACAAATTCTGTTACTCAAGCAGGTACTTATTTTATATCATCTTCTTCAACAGCCGCAAACTCTGAACAAGAAGTTGTTTCTGCTACACCTTGTTTTGTAGATACGAGAGCAAATCTTGGTGCTTATTCATCAGGTTCTATACCTGAAGCTTTAGACCAACCTAGTACAATACAAAATTATTATTTACATAGAAATATAATGGCAAGTCCAACATATACACCACCTATGTTTATTACAAGTGCAGGACATATACAAGAATTTACAACTGCTACTTTTGGTGAAATGGCAAAACAATTAATGAATATTAGTGTAACTAGTATTGTTGGTAAAAAAATCACATATAGTTTAGGTACAAATACAACTAACTATACAAAAGGAACAGGTATGGCAGATACTAGACTAAATGGTTCTGGTAACTATCAAACAAGATACGTGAATACAAATGACTACAGAGCACAGGAGTTTCCGAACGGTACTCCTACGACTATAAATACTTATTACTTACGATTAGTAGTAAGTTAAACATTATGGAAAATTATGAATATATTATTAACAGGCAGTGATGGCTTCATAGGTACACACCTACATTCACATTTAAAAAAACTCAATCACAACATAACAGGAATAGATGTTAAATCTGGTAATGATTTAATGGATTGTCCATTAAACTATCATGTAGATTTAGTAATACATTTAGCAGGTTTATCTGGTGTTAGAAAAAGTTTAGATAATCCTACTGAATACTGGAAACAAAACTGTATTGTTAGTCAAAGATTGTTTGAAAACTTTAAAGATACAAAAATCATTTACGCTAGTTCTAGTACAGCTGCAGAACCATGGAGAAATCCATATGCAATGAGTAAATTTTCATTAGAACAAATAGCAGAACCTTATGATAGTTTAGGTTTAAGATTTACTACAGTTTATGGTAGAGGTGCGCCAGAAACTATGTTAATACCTAAAATATTAAATAACAATATAGAATATCTTAATACAAATCACAGTAGAGATTTTATTCATGTTGAAGATGTATTAGACGCTATTACTACAGTTATGGACACCGATTTAAGAGGTGTTATTGATGTAGGTACAGGACAAACTAATTTACTTTCTGAAATTGTTAGTAGATTTCAAATAGAATATACACCAGTTATAGGTGACGAACATGAACGTGAAGATAATCTTGCCAATACAGACGTATTACAATCTTATGGTTGGGAAGCAAAAACAAACATATATGATTATATAGAGGAACATAGAAATGTTAACTAAAGAATTATTATCAACAAATCTTATTACAGCATACTTTATTGACAATGAGAGAAAGAACATTGAAGTTTTAACTTCTACACCTAATAAAAAGGAAGTAAATGCAATGATTATTCCTTTCAATGAGGATAATGAAGACTATAAAAACTTAATAGAGTATATTGACCTTGATAAACTACATGAGATTACTTATCAAAAAATAAAAAATGACCGTGCTGAATTTGAAGCACAGATTGTTGATATTGCAAAGAAAGAAGGACTTATCTTTGACCAAAACAAAATTGATACAAAGTTTTATCCATATCTAGTTAAATCTATATTTGAAGATAAAGGAAATGCAGACCATTTGTTTGCATTGAAACTTGCCTTATTTGAAATTGATGATGTTAGAGATTCCGATAATATGGAACAAAAGACAGCAATTAGAAAATCTAAAACAAAGATTGAGGCAATTCAAGCCGCCATTAACTGTTTAGATACTTAGACCACCAACCAGACCAACCATCTTCTAATAAGTGTTGCATTTGACCAAATGTACATAGACCAAAACCTTTCATAGGTTCTTTGTCATACTCATGTTCTTTGATTGAATAACAAACTTTATCAAAAGTCTTATATTCTATTTCGTGATAATAAAACTCATCAATACTTGTAGGATATTTCTTTAGATAATACTCTTTGTTATCTACAAACTTTTTATAGATATGAGATATATCGCCAGTCCAAGAAACCATAGAAGAGTTTAGAGGTGTATGGTGTTCTTCTCGCCACCAGTCATACATTAAAGTAAAATCTTTTCTAACTAAATTAGGCAACTTATCATAAATTACCATATCTAAATCTAGGTATAGATTTGTACCATCTTTATAGTCATTAAAGATTTCTAATTTGTTGTACATATTACCAAAGGTATCTTTTTCAAATACAACAAAGTTATTATACTTTATACCTGAATAATTGTCAAGCATGAATTTAAGATTATTTACATGCCAACTATTATATTTTTCTCCCCATTTAGCAACAATAACTCTATCAAAGTCCACTTGTTCGGTTGATAGACTAGTTTTAGTGGGGTGTTTATCTAAAGATGTTGTAGAACAAAAATGTTTACAATAGTTTGGTGCTAGTTCAGGTTTATTTACTAACATATCAAACCAATCTTTGTAAAGAGGACTATCTATTATATCATCTATTGAATCAAAGTTGTCAATATGCATATCTTTTTGATAGAATTGTTTTAACGTTGCGTCTTTTCTTCCACCAGGACTATCAATCCAACAACAAGGTACAACAAAACCGGTTGATGTAAAGGCCATTTGTCTATCAAACTGTACACATTTTGGTCTGAATTTTTTAGTCATTATGTGTCCTTATACTAGGTCTGCTCATCACAAACTTTTTGTTTGTTGGTAGTAGAGGGTCATCATCTGTAAACCTAGAAGTAACTAATAAATCAAATTTAATGTCATGTTTTCTAGCGATTGATTTTGCCTCTTCTATATCATTCTCATTATAATTAAATACAATATATTGCCATACACAATTAAGACCTTTACTTTTTGCAAGTAACATCATACGAAATAATTTCTCGCCATCCTGGTTTTTACGATACTTGTGGCTGTCTTTTGGTAAACCATCTATCCCAAAAACCCACCTTGCTTTTGTGTTTGCGTCAAAGGCTTCGTTCCACCATTTCTCTAATCTATGAGAGGCAGCTACATGTATAGATACCTTGTGACCTTTTTCTTCCAGATACCTTAACATTTTAATAAAGTCATGGTTCATTGACGGGTCAGAAACTTGACCACAGAAATTAATATAACCAAAGTAATCAGCAATCTTTTTAAACTGTTCAAATGTTACATCTTCACCAGGCACTTTAAGTCCTTTTTTTAGTATTTTAGTTCTACTACACATAGGACATTGTAGTGTACACCTAGCAGATAGGTCAACGTTAACACCTCTTTGAGCATGTGGTATCATTTCCAATTATCCTTAATAAACTTGTCGTTACCTGTTATAGTTTTACCTACACCAGCAAAGTGTACGACTTTAATATTTTCGTGTACATCATCCATTATCATATAATCTGTATCAAATCTTTCCATATATATTTGATTCAATTGTAAGTTCTTTTTGTAACTATCTGTCCATGTTCCCAACCATTCAGGTGGAAGTTTAGTTAATGTAGCATTATGTTCTTGTATTTTCCATTTGACATAGTTTTGTTCTCCATATAGTGGTACATGAACATCACCTTTATTATAAAAATTCATTTGCCAGAATTCAGGATTTTTGATAAAATCGTCCCACACAAACTTTAAACTGCCTGATTTAAACTTATAAAACCCACCATTAATACCTAGTTTGTTTTCCCACCACACACCGTATGTTAATAATTCTTTTTCTTTTACAGGCCAATTCAATAGTTCATCTATATTACCTGTAATAATTTGGTCAATATCCATAACAATAATATCATCACCAGGTTTTTGATTGGCAAAGTTAGGTGCAAAGAATTTTAGTTTATGCCAATGTTTTTTAATATCTGCTAAATGATTATAAGGTAATACTGTTGCAATATCTCCAAACTGTGTTATATGATGTTGACTGGACCTTGTATCTATCAATCTACTGCCGTATTGAGTATCAGATATAACAACAAACTCAAAATCAACAGTTGAGTTTCTTTTGATACTATTGTATAGTTTTGTCACATAGTCAGGAGAATATCGGTCACCAAAATAAACACAACAAATCTTAAGCATATTTTCTCCAGACTGTATCAAAATCTTTATTAATTGTATGTACTAAATGTATATTATCTGGTATAAAACCTTGTTTATCAAAATGATAATGCCAATCTTCAGGTAAAAATTGTATTGGTATTTTATGTTGTTTCAATTTAACAGCAAACAATGTTTCATTATCATAACCAAAGAAGTTTCTAATTCTCTCTGGAAATATATCACTATCATTTTTAACTTCTGTCATTAGTTCTAGGTCTTTCTTAAAACCATAAAAGTATCTAAGTCTAATTAACCATTCTGTATTAATACCAATAATGCCTGTATTGATTACATCATTCTCTGGACTAAATCCTTTTTCAATCAACATGGCCTGAGCATTGTAATACTTTGATGTAGGACTTCTAATTGATTGTGATGTATCTGTTATTTGGTCAATTTTTTTAACTAGGTCATTATTATGTTTGATTGCAATACCTTTTTTTAAATCAAATATATTAAAGAAACTAATTGATTTCATAGGTACAACATCAAAATCTAAATATAGTATCTCATCATATTCTTTATTAAGTTCATATAATAAATGTAACTTATAGAAATTTACAATATTATAATCTGTAATTTCTGGTGGCATTGTCTTTGCAAACTGTTTATACTTTTCATCATACTCAAATAAGATAAATTCTACACCAATATCCTTGGCATACTTTTTCTTACATTCTATAAGACGTGTATAGTGTTCTTTAAATTGTGACTTTGTTTCAGAGTCAACAGGTTGGTCTAACTTGTCTGTAGGTATATCAATATATAAACTATATATTACACGTTTCATTTTATCTTTCCTACTAAAGTATATCTGTGACCGCCTCTGTCTTTGTCTTCTAATACATCCTGTTTTAATATTTCCCATGTGTCTGGTATTTGTTCCTTAAATTGTGTTAAAGATGTAACGCAATTGGTGTGGTCATTTATATTATCGTTTGTGTGAGTTTGAAATGCAAAATAAGTATCTTTACTCATTCTATCCCAATAAGGGTATTCTTTCATTGGTGGCATATGTTCACATGATGTATTGATAATAAGATTAGATAGTATCATCTTTTCAGTAGGCATTTTAAATACATCTTTGTTTACAAATTCTACGTTGTCAATACCATCAAACAATCTTCTTCCCATTCTAGTAGCTCTATCGTCAAAGTCAATACCTTGTACGTACTTAACCTTTTGAGATAATACATAACCAACTATAGACATAAACCAACAACCCATAACTGTGACTGTAGAATACTTTTCAATATATTCATCAACCATTTCTAATAGTTTACTTTTAGATTCAAACTGTATTGGACTTAAAGAATCTAATAACCTTTTTGATTGATTTAGGCCATCATTCTTAATTTCTCTTAATACTCTTTGGAAATATTTTTCATCAAACATTATCATTTTCTAAGCACCTTACCATTTATTACTAATATATCTAGGTCTGTTTTTTTGAACGTTTTAAATGCCTGTTGTGGTGTTTCAACAATAGGTTCTCTACAATTAAAACTAGTGTTCAATAACATTGGTATACCTGTCACTTTATAAAACTCATTGATTAAGTCATAGAAATCAGGATTGAATTTTTTATTGACTGTTTGTATTCTTGCAGTATTATCCAAGTGTGTAACACCAGGAACCTTATCAGTTTTTACTTTACAAATCCTAGACATATATGGACTAGGTTGATTTGTGTCAAAGTATTCTTTATAATGTTCTTCTAATACAGCAGGTGCAAATGGTCTAAAATCTTCTCTCTTTTTAATTGTATGATTGATTACATCTTTGATATTAGGATTACGTGGGTCTGCTAAAATACTTCTATTACCTAAGGCACGATTACCACTTTCTGACTTACCATTGTACCAACCAACAATCTTGCCATCAGCAATAGATTGTGCTATATCTGTTAGGTCAACATTCTCATCTGATAGTTTATACGGCCACTCTTTACCAGCAAATACATTTGTTTTGTGTCGGTTACCATTAATTGTATAGTCAGCGTGTTGATATGTACCCAGCGCCTGTCCTTCATCACCTATCGCAGGAGGAACGTACACATTTTGGTATTGTTTAGTAAACTCTTCATTCATATAACCATTATAGGCAACACCACCAGATAGACATATGTTCTCACAAGTCTTTAGTGGATATACATGTTCTTTAATTTTGTCAAGTGTAAATTTCTGTAGTGTAAACGCCAAGTCTTCTTTACCATACTTCTCAATATTCAATTCTTTATGCATATGATTTGACTTCTCACGTCTCTTATCATCTGCTATCATTTCAAATGCATTGTAATAATATTCACTATATTTACCATATGCAACTAAGCCCATAAGTTTACTTGCACCTAACGGACCGAAACCTGTTAGTTTAGACATTTGATTCCATATCCAACCAAGTGGTAACTCTTTAGATAAGTCTGTTATATTCTCATCTTTATCTACAAAGATACATCTATACTTAGCACCAATTCCGTCAATGGCAAGTATATCTGACTTGTCAAAACCAGAGTTTATGAAAGCATAAGTGGCATGAGATTGGTGGTGGTCAATATAGTATATCTCATCTTTATAGTATCTGTCAAACAACTTTTTAGGTTCATAGTCAAGTATCTCTTTATGAGCTACAAGCATACCTTTAAACAACGAATCTTTAAGGTGTCTGATACCACCATTAGTGTAGGAAAACGCCAAAATTTTATTCGGAAATTTCTCAAAATATTCTTCAACAAAATTAAAGTTTAATCTGTAATCATCAACGTTTAATTTATCGCCCTCATTATGATGAGCATATGCGTCAACATGATAAGGTATGTTGTGTTTAAATCTAGTATATCTTTCCATTTGTTTATGAAAGACACCATCATATGTATTTTGGTCATGTAGATTTAGTGCAACGCTATATATTTTCATGTAATATTCCTGCTATTTTTTCTTGCCCTTTTTTGTTAGGGTGCCTATCTATTTCAGATATAAAATCACTTTGTTGTATTAAGTCACTCATAGTCCAACCACCTATTTGTGGTTCGCCAGAATAACCCATAAAATTAAGTTTGTCTTGGTAATGATTACTCAATGACGATTTTATACCATCTAATTTGTTTACACCTGGATTGTTAAAAGGGTGTAACATATGAAACTGTTTTAGTGGCAAATTATGATATGCACACACAGTCTGTAAACTGTAAAAATATCTTAAATTTCTTTTAATAAAATAATCAACATCACCTCTATTATCATGCATTATATTTTTTCTTCGGCCATCTTGCTCAAAGTCACTTCTACAACCTTTTGACCAACCAGCAATAACTAAAGCAATATCATTTACATCTAACTCTACAATCTTATCTAATAATGAAGTATAAATGTATTGATTACCTGAGCCAGACCATGCTACGTTAACTAAATTAAGTTCTAGTTTTTCAGCAAGTATTTCAGGCCATTTTTTCCATGATGTATCCATTTCTGGATGATGTACAGATTCAAAATTAGGGTCTGTCCAAGAACATCCACTAACTAGTAACGTTTTCACTGGCTGCCTCCTCTATTGCTTTTACTAATACGTCATTATTCTCTTTATTCTCTGGTGATGTTAGACAGTAACTTTCTCTTTTTAGATAAGCACTACCACCATCTACTATACTATCGTCTCTGAGAAATATCATTTTCTTTTTGAAGTATTTGCATTCCATCATTAGTCTTGGTGCTGGGTCAAATCCTTCTTTAACGTAAACATACGTATCAAAAGAACCTAGTATATTTTTAACTGGTACTGTCACGTTGTTTAAATCTGGATTGTGATAGTTGTTATTTCTAACTAACTTATCACTTAACGTTAAGATTGCATGTGATTTAAAGTTCTTAATTGTGGAGACAGGTTTGTATTCAAATCCTTGGCCTTCATAAAAAGGTAATTCGGTAACTTTTCTTTCGCCGAACATAATGTGGTCTGGATTTTCTAGGTGTATATACTTTTCAATTGACGCATAGTATTTTTCATTTACACCATTGAATAGATAATCATATTGTATCTCATCTTTCCATGGTTTGTACATAGAGAAGTTTATTACTTTTTTAAAGTGTTCTCCTTCGCCCTCTGGATAAACATCATAATCACATAAATCCCATATCTTTTTAGGTGACCAATATGCTACTGCTCTAGGATAATCAACAGGATGATTTTCTGAATATACGGCAACAATTTTATTAGAGAATAATAAATGTAACGATAGTAACTGATTACGTTTATATTCTTTTCTAACTTTATGTGGTAGAGTTAACATACTTCTACCCATAATCATTGTTATCTCATCATTTTTAGGTAGATAGTTATTTACGATAACGTTATTTGCATGACCATATTTTCGTATCAGTGCATTTCTATATTCAGAAACAATACCTCTAGGATGTGGTACACAAACAACTTGAGCGTCAATACCAATTGACCTTAAATAAGTACAATGTTCATAACTATAATACAATAGTCCATCACAAGGTTTACTAGTACATACTATATTAACTTTTACCATACTAAATCAAATGCCCATTTTCTCTCATAACACCAAAAACATTTATGACATTCTCTGGTGTAGTTATCTGTATCTTTTGCTGTACCTGTACAAGAACGTGTTATTTCAAATAAATCCATAATGTTATTTTGTTTGTAAATATCTGCTACAAACTTTTTATCTACATTGAGAAATGGTTTGTAACGGTTGTATTTTAATCTAACTCTATTTGTATAATGATTACGTCTATCTTCTCCTTTATGACCAAAAGTTTCTAGTGCCTCTGGTGGTGGATTACCAGTAAGACCATCTAACATCATAGGTTTATGAAACTTCTTAACCATATGTTCACATATTTCATGTATTAAGATTATCTTAGTCATTTGCTTAATACTTAAATTTTTATATTCATCTTTATCTTTTGATAATTTAGGGTCATCTGATACACCATCAATAGCCTTTTGTGCTTCAGGCCAATGTTTTTCGTCTCTATCATTGAAATCAAAAGTTTCAATGTCATGTAGATTTGCATGTGGAAATTTATTTTGAATATACTTAACTATCTTATCAGCTGCGATGGCGTCTTTAAGAGCATTGTTACCAATATCTCTTGCAGTAAAAGGATAGTAATGTAAATTTGGATAATGTTTACAAGAAAGATATAATGCAGAGGCAGAATCAGCACCACCTGAAAGTGATACAATTATGTTTTCTGGAAGGCCTTCTGAATTAAGAACGAGGCCTTTTTTAGATATTGGCGAGGCGTTCATCATCTGTTCCATGTCATAGAATGGTATAGTAATATTATTATATGTTACGTTCATTTCACTTCTCAATTATGTACTACTATTTATACGTCATAAATATACGTATGTTTAAGAATGAAGCGAATAGGTTTTTTAATGCTAGTGATGATAATTACCAAGACTTTGGTTGGCATGAGTTTACATTAGAAGAGTTAGGTTTACCACCAGCAGAAGATATATTAAAAGGTGTCAAGGCAATTGAGAAAGAAGTAGGTCTAATTGGTTGGCGAACAAAGGATAGTACAAACGAAAACTATAAAGGATTTGGTATTACATATAACCCTACATTTCATAAAGACGAAAATCCACACCATCAAGTATTTGGCTCAAGATTATCTACTCAAACATTTGCACAAGATGACCAAGAACATGAACAGCTTGAAAATACATATTATGATACATTTGGTTTTAGAAAGAGAACACCAGAGGTTGACAAACATCTAGGTTTTTTATTAGATAGATTTGCCTTTCATGTTTCACGTAGTAGGGTTGGTTATGTATTTGGTTATGGTTTAGAACCAAATCGCAAAGGTTGGCATATTGATGAACCACCACAAATGCTATTAAGAGTTAATATACCTTTACAAACTAGTGATGAATATGTTATGCAGTGGAAAGATAACACTTACAAACTAGAAGTAGGAAAAGCATATCTCTGGAATACAAGAATTAAACATAGACCAACTATCACACGAAAAGTAGAGACAAAAGAACCTAGAATTAACTTGGTAATTGGTCTAACACCTTGGTTAACCTACGACCCCGAAATGGATAAATATAGTAAAAATGAGTTATTTGGAAAATCAATCAAAGAGATTGTTGAGAATAAATTATTTGTAAAAGGAGATTAAGATGGCGTGGGTAACTAGAACACTTACACAAACTAGAGCATATACTGATACACCTTTTTATGAGCCGTCAGAAGAATTTTTAGCGGCTGTAAAGACATATACAGACTCAGGTAGGTCTGGTTCAGTTGTAGATAGTATCAGTGAAGACCAAATGGTCAAAACAACTGTATTGAGCTTCTATAGTGAAGAAGCATTTGATGATTATAAAGCAAACGAAGCGATACAAGCAGAGTACACTAGAAGACAAACATATTGCAGTGATAATAATATTACTGAGAATGTTGTACAAAGCTAGTATTTTTATTATAAATAGTAATAATAGGAGAATATTATGATTACAATAGATGGAAAAGAGTATGACGAAACAAAATTTAGCAGTGAATTGAGAAACTATATCACAGCAAGACAAGAAGTCGTTACAAGTAAAACGAGACTTGCTATTGAAATGGAAAAAACTGACGTACTGACAAAATTTTACAATGACAAAATCGTAGAGTTGTTGAAGACCGAATCAGATGGTTTTCAATCAGCAGAAAAAACAGAAGAGTAGAGAAATATGGCAGCTATAGCTAACTTATCGGTAGACCAAGGGGCAACATTTACCTCTGACGTAACAGTCAAAGACGCTAATGGTAATCCTTTTGATTTAAGTGGTTATACAGCACAAGCAAAATTAGCAAAAGGATACAATAGTGTCAATACTAGAGTATCTTTCACTACTACAGTAGCCGCAGACGCTACCACAGGTATTGTTTCCTTACAGTTATCTAAAACTCAAACCGAGGCATTAGATGATACCAGATACGTTTACGATTTAGAAATTACACAAACCAGTAGCGGAAACGTTACTAGAGTGATTGAAGGCATAATTACAGTTAGACCACAAGTTTCAGTATAATACAACTCCTTTTCATTATAAATAGTACAAAGAGGGAGCAATAATGCCTGATATTACAGCAAAAATTAACGTTAACACATCAGCGGGTCCAGATAAAGTATCAGTTACTTTGCCATCGGCTCAGGCAGCAGCCAACAGTTCCTTACAATTAAAGTCGTTGGGTGACGTAGACGCAAGTACATTGAATGATGGTGCGTTATTACAATATAGAGCAAGCGATGGTAAATTTGTAACAAGAACAGAAATTGTTACAACAACAGGAACGCTGTTATTTAACTGTGGGAGTTTTTAAATAAGATATGGCAACAGTAATTCAGATAAAAAGAAGTTCGGGTACTACTAGTCCCGCTACTCTAAAACAAGGTGAATTAGCTTACACATACGGTTCAGGTACCCAAGCCAATAACGGTGATAGAATATTTTTAGGTACAGGTTCAGTTGATGGTAATGGTGACGCAACAAGTATTGATATTATCGGTGGTAAGTATTTTACATCTATATTAGACCACGTTCAAGGAACATTAACGGCTAACTCTGCTCTAATAGTAGATTCAAATAGTGCGATTGACCAATTTATTGTTGGTACTTCTGCTACAGTCGGTGGTACAATTAAATTTAACGAGGGTACAAATAACGGTTCAAACTTTATTGCCCTTAAATCGCCTAACGCAGTTTCGGCTACTACGACATTCGTATTACCAGACGGCGATGGTTCTCCAGGACAATTCTTAAAAACAGATGGTGCTGGTAATTTAGATTTTGCAACTGTAAACCAGTTTATTGATTTAGCAGGTGACACAGGAACAGATACATACAATACGGCAGAAACTTTAACATTTGCCGGTGGTGCTGGTCTTGAAGCAGTTGTAACAGACAACACAATTACATACAATGCAACAGCATTAACAAATTCAAATTTATCTGGTAGTGCGGCTATATCAAATGCTAACTTAGCAAATCCGACAACTACAATTGGTTCATCTACATTAACATTAGGTGCAACTACAACTGACATTGCAGGTATAACTTCATTAGTTGTTGATGATATTACGACAAACGGTCAAACTATATCTACAACAGCAAGTAACAAAGATATTAATTTATCGCCACACGGTACAGGTTCAGTAATTGTACCATCAGGTTACGAAGACAGAGCAGGTTTTCAATCACAGTCACTTGCTAACAAAGCATATGTTGACCAAGTTGCTCAAGGCCTTGACGCTAAACCATCTGCTAAAGCGGCTTCTACAGCAAACTTATCAGCGACATATGATAATGGTACTGCTGGTGTCGGCGCAACATTAACAAACTCTGGCTCACAAGCTGCATTAACACTTGACGGTGTAACTTTAGTTGTTGCAGATAGAATATTAATTAAAGACCAAACAACAGCTGCTCAAAACGGTATCTATGTTGTAACTACAGTTGGTGATGGTTCATCAAATTGGGTTTTAACAAGAGCAACTCCGGAAGACCAACCTGCTGAATTATCAGGTGGTTCATTCGTATTCGTTGAAGAAGGTACTGCTGGTGGTAATAACGGTTATGTATTTACTCACACAGGTGCTCCTACATTTGGTACAACAGCATTAGATGTATCACAGTTTTCAGGTGCTGGGCAAGTTATTGCTGGTGACGCATTATCAAAAACAGGTAATACACTTAATGTAGAAACAGATAACTCATCTATTGAAGTTAACTCAGACGCATTAAGAGTTAAAGCATTAGGTATTACAGACGCCATGTTAGCAGGCTCAATTTCAAGTGCTAAACTAACTGACCCATTATACTTTACAGACGAAAGTTCTACACAAGGTAATGTAAGATTAGGTGGCACTTTAGAGTTTCTTGCTGGTGAGGGTATCAATACAACAGCTTCAGGTAATACATTAACAATCGCTGGTGAATTAGCATCGACTTCAAATGTTGGTGTTGCATCATTCAGTTCAGACAATTTTGCCGTAAGTGGTGCAGGCGAAGTTACAGTAATCAAAGTTGACG